>Ga0157363_1004062_pt1 | contig 13400 bp, 10 predicted proteins | sample AttsexASBM1_FD_111477 | JGI IMG/M metagenome (GOLD analysis project Ga0157363, IMG submission 111477) | Fungus gardens microbial communities from leaf cutter ant in Ribeirão Preto, State of São Paulo, Brazil - Atta sexdens ASBM1 | ecosystem: Host-associated > Fungi > Mycelium > Unclassified ...
AATACATCTACCTCTGCACGTATTTTCGATTTTTTACAGTTTTAAAAATGGAGTTGAATTTGCAACAACGAGTTTGTATTAAATTTTGCGTTAAAAATTCAATGGTGTGAAAATCTTGGAAATGTTGGAAACTGTTTCGGCAGTGACACTCTAAAGAAAACAGCCATTTATGAGTGGCATGAACGCTTCAAAAGTGGTGAATCCGTCGAGGATGACGAACGCAGTAGCAGGCCATCGATATCGAAAACCGAAAATATCAATAAAGTGAGAGAAATGTTGATCAATAACCGCAAATTAACTATCAGAGAGCTGGCAGAGGACTTAAACATTGCTTATGGATCCATTCAGGACATTGTAGTTAATGTTTGGGTTTGCGCCGTGTTGCTGCAAAGTTGGTCCCGAAGGATCTGAATTTCATGCAAAAAAGGGACCGCGTTGTCATCGCCAAAGATATGATTCCCAAGGCTGAATCCGACCCAACATTCATCATTACTGAAGACGAGACGTGGGTTTATGAGTACGACATGCAATCCAGACATCAGGCGAGTGAATGGAAAGCTTCAAATGAGCCAAGACCAAAAAACCACGTCGTTTTCAGTCGAAAAAGAAAGCGATGCTCACGATTTTCATGGATTACAATTCATGGATTCATGGTATTGTACATCACGAATTTTTGCCAGAAGGTCAGACAGTTAATAAGGAGTATCATTTGGACATTTGCATGAAACAGTTCACCAAAAAAGAAAGGATTTGTGGGCTAACAACTCATGGATTTTGATCATGATAACGTACCGTCGCACAATGCCATCATTATGAATTTTTGACCAAGAACGAAACGAATACCATCCAACAGCCTCGAATTCACCTGAATGGCTCCCTGCGATTTTTTTCTGTTCGATCGAGTCAAAAAATCATACGGGGAACGCATTTTAACAGCCGAAAGGAGATAATGGAAAAATCGAAGACGGCTCTGATGGCTATACCGACAATAGTTCCAGAAATAGTAGACAATAGTTTCGAGAGCTGGATCAAGCGCTGGCATAAGTGCGTTGCAATCGATGGGGAGCACTTTGAAAGGGACAATATCACTTTTGATGAATAAAAGTTGTATTTTGAATTTTCTAAATGAATTCCGGGAACTTTTTGATCAAGGTAGTATTTCACGAGTTGCAAGAAAAGAATACACCATTGTTTCATTAATTGTCAGAAAGAATGGATGTGCCATTGGATGTCGAAGTTGGCCCTGATGCAATGACAAATACGTCAATGTTCTCCATCAACAAGTGAGGAAGAAATACATGCATCGACATACATCGATAGTTCCAAGGATGTAATTGCTTCTGCAGATGTGATGAATACATCCTTGGATGCCAATGAAGCCCCTTGATGGGATGACAAATTTCCCAATATCCACCATGCATAAGGCTAAACAAGAGATTACTGCATTGACATTAATGCAAAATTCGAGCGAAGTCATCGATGCTGTGCCTGCAAATGTTATGGATTCATCATCAACAGCAGATGTGTAAATAGTGAAATAGTGGACAATACAATATTGCACTGTTTTTTGAAGAAAACGAATTAAAGTTCGTTGATTTCAAAGAAAAATAGTACATTGTAGAATGGTATCTTGTAATCTTTCATGAGATCGATGTACTTTTTGTATTAAAAAGACAAAAATAATAATAATTGGTTTTTATTTTGATTTGAAATGATATATTTCGGCTCTTATTTGAGTCATCGTAAGGTAATTTAATAAAATATAGAAGAAAAGAAAAATTTGTTGCAATTACTAAAAAAGTTTCGTGCATTACATCAGCCCAAAATTACGTTAATACAATTAATTCGTTGCTATACAGTTGTGATGAAAAAATCTTATCTGAAGAGTCATTTGTGTATTCGTATGTACGTATGATTACAGATTCTTATTTAATTTCATGTTTTCAGATGAAAATTGCAGAAGGAATTGACAGCTTTGAAAAAAAAGATGAAAGTAAGATGTATATGAAGAAGGACAAATTGACAATTTAGGTGATGTAAAATATATAAAAAAATACAAAAATACAAAAATATAGAAGAATACAGAAATATAGAAAAATATACAAATGTACATTCTTATATATATTTATATTATATATACATATTTTTGTATTACAAATGTAATTATAGAATATAATTAAAAAAGGTACAAAACATAGCGGAAATAAAAAATTAAAAGAGTCATCGTTTTTCAGGAAAACTATGCAAATGCTACATGCAAGAATGAAAAAGATAAAGTACTTCAAGGTTATGAGACGAAGATATATGATGTTTTAAGGACAGTCCAGGACAAATTAAGATGTTTTTAAATCCTTCGGAACGAAAAATGTCCTCCGAAGATATAGCCAATGCAATGGTATTGAGATGCATCAGCCCAAATGCTTACCGCTATCTCCGAAATGTTCAAAAAATGCCTTTACCGTCACTACAAACGCTCTCGAAGATGGGCATTGAATATTAAAGTAGAACTGGATATTTTGAATGCTATAATACATTGCATGAAGTTTAAGGGCAGAAACATGCAAAAGCATGAAAAGCTTATTATCTTCACTTTCGATGAGGTTTACTTGTGTAACAAAGTAGATATAGATCGTAAATTAGAGCAGGTTGTAGGTCCTCACAAAGTGTCATGGCCCGGCGTTATGGCCCGGAGTTTATTCAGTAGCTGGAAACAGCCGATTTACAATTATAACACGTTAATGTCAAAACAGATCCTTTTTTGTAATTTCGCAATTGTACGAGGCAGATTATACGGTGACTATGACATGCGATATGGGCCCGACTAATGCACTCTGGTCAGAACTTAATATAGGAATTGCACCATATAATTGTTCCTTTCAACATCCTAATAATGAAAATCTGAAAGTTTATGTTTTTGATATGCCACACCTGATGAAATTGGCAAGGAATTTCTTTGACAGTGGATTTATGATTGGGGAACATCGTGTGGATAAGAGCTATCTACAACGAATCTTATCTATCAATGCTAGGAACATCAAAGTATCATTTAACTTCTTTTAGTATCATCTCAACTTCTTCAGGGGCAACAAAAATTAGGAGAGACCGCGGTCAGTAAACTATAGGAGTAAGTAGAATAATTGAGGCTATATGTTATAAACAAATTGCGCGAGATACGCGTAAATATATCTGATCACACAGCGGCTGCCGTTCAATCTGAGATCACGAGACGGATGCGTCTATATTAGAAATCACGCTACAATTTTAAAAAATCGTACATGTAAATAAATATTTTTAATCTTAAAATTTTTGTTCTATAATTGTATATAATTGTCTGAAATATTTAATTTCCATTTAGATAGTAAGTGTATTTAGTAGATAGTAGTTCTTACTTAATAAAGTCCAACAGATTTTTTAATTTATCTGTCTTTGTTATCGTGTAATATTAATGTTCTTAAAAAAACGGATGGAGTTAGAAAGCTAATCACAACATGAGGCTATGAGACTAATTTAGTGATGACTCTGATAGTATCTATTCTTAAACTTCTTGGAATGAAATCTCACTATAAAAGAATAAAAATACAGTCAGTTTTGAAAAATAGTGAAAATGTTTCACTTCTTGAAAAATAATGGTAATATTTTATTTCTCTAAAGAGATTTACTTCAGTGATAAATAATTATAAGTTTGGTTCCCTCACGTCCAATCTTAATAAAATTAGACTCATTCGACGTGTTTTTGCTCGAAACAAATGAATTTTACAAAAAGAATTTATTCTGCCTTGCGAAATATTAATCATTAAAGTTTATTAGGTTAGAAAATTGTCATTCGCTACGTCCTGATAAAAACGTTGATATAGAAAAATCCTTTTCGTTTTGAATACGGTTTATAAATTCACTAATTTGAATCAGATCTTATAGGAATCTTGTACAAATCTTATAATTAATAAAATCTGATAAAATATGGTAGAATTATATCCGATCAATCGTGATGCTCTCTCGAGGTCAACAATAGAAAATGATACAAACTTACAGAAAAACGGTACAAATTGATAAAAATCGTTCTCAATTGCATTTTTTATCAACTTTTTTTACCAAGACGATCTCACTCTGTTCCATACATAGTATGGAATATAGTATTTTCACTCTCTTTGAAATGTCACTCAAAAGAATTTAGAGAGTATTCTTTTTTATTTTAAATGCATCCATAATGCAATAATTTTTGTAGTTTTAATATACATAAGTATACATAATATATATGTATAAATGTTCATAAATATATATAATTGTATATGAAATATGTCCATAAGTTCATATATTCTTTTTTCTTTTTTAAAACTTACTTACTTTTAACTTTACTTATTTTTTACTTTTAAATATAATAGAAATAGTATTAATAATAATGTGAAAACATTAAGAATAATTAAAAGGATAATTCTGTGAACATGTATAGACACATTTTAAATAAATAACTTATTAAATTATGTTTATAATTGTAATTCGGATTAGATCAATTGTTATTTATCTAATAACAAGGTACAAGTTATACTTTTTTTATTTTATAAATATGTTGTTTGTGTTTAAAATTTTTTATAAAATTTTTATGAAAGCTTTGTTGATATGTGAAGATTAAATATACACTAATCTTCATTTTAATAATGTTAATCAAGTTGCTCCATATCATTAGTCACCTTACCCTGATCCAGAGGCAAGTTCAATCAGATGGAATTAGAAAAATGCATTTTCATTCATATTAATTATCAGTTTTCTCTTACTCGTATTATTAGATAGTTAAATGTATGTAGTATCTGGTAGAATTCATTTTTTCGACAAATCTCTTAATTTTGTCTGTAAAAATTCGAACTGAAAAGTGAGTCTACTATCCCCGGTCTCCCCTCTTTGCCGCACAGTTTTCGGAAACGGATAGCATCTGCCACTGAGTATAGACAACAAGGGTACCTAAACGATATTTACACTGGCGGGAAACGGCGTGAGTTATTTCGGTTGTTCAATAATTGATTTTCAATGCGAGCACAAAATTCGGCATGGATGTAAAAATGCATATGGAATCGATATTGAAAAACAAACATGACATTTTAAGGGAAATGGACAGTTTCATTAGTTTAATGAAAATTAGAAAACATAAATCCTTAATTCCTTTTCAAAAAAGAATCCATTAAACAATAAATCTTTGCAGCAATTCTTACATATATACCATATGTTATGATTTATGCTCCAATATTAACTGTGAAGTAAATTATATATTAACAAGGCGTCTAAACCAAGACATTTTGGAAAATTTTTTTTTCTTTATACGGGCAAGTAATAGTGTATACGAACATCCGACTGCGCTAAATTTTAAACATCGATTGCGAAGGTGGTTTATTTTAGGCAAGCAATCTGTCAATCTCTTTTGTAATATAGGTTCTTCGAGTTGCGAGGCAGTTCCTGTTACTACCGATGAATGTTATGTGTTAGCGAAATAGCTGTAAGCGAAAATATGATCCTATGTGATATCGGATGAGTGGCAATACATAATGATTCTAAAGTAGGCAATGAAAAGGAATTATGCGACCTGAGTATTGATAATAACAATAACAATGTCTCCAATTTATCAATATATATTCGATATGTTCCGAACCCCGAAGAAGAAAGGTTTGGCTTCTCTCGATGACTTAATCACTATAGATAAAATCGAGGATGAAGGCATTAAATATTGTATATGACTGGATATATGGCGCATAGATTTAAATCCTACACCACACATTTAGGAATATCCACTTGCCAAATACCTGTTATAATGAACAGTAATTGGATTCAATTTATTTCTCGGGGTAAATGTACATATCCGTCACAAGATATGATAGCAGCTGCGAGGATAGTCATTATTAAATTCGACAGATTTCATGGCATGAACTTTCATAAAACCCTTAAAATATTCAATTGAATTAACCGACATTGAAAATATGCGACCAATCGATGTACCCCGCGTCGTCATTTTTTATCTCATTAGGACCCGAACGTATCTTCGAATTAGAGAAATTAATAAACAAATAATTGTAATGAATAGAAAAAAATAAAAAAAAGAAAAAGTTAGAAAATTTACCAATAAAAAAAATATAATATTTATCCTTATTTTTTTTATCTGCAATTTTTTCAATCTTCATAATGTTATTCATTTATTTACTTCAAACTTTCATAAAATTTAATTCTTAATATTTTTCATATATATCATCGACACTTTCTCAAATTACATTAAATACAAATTCAATTCATATGAAGTTAGGTTCAATACCAAAATCCATTAATCAGGTACAATTTCAATTACTTTTTAATTTTCATGTATCGAAATTATTTACAAATTTCATCATTACTATTATTAATAATAATGAATTATTCTGTACATTACAAAAAAAGCATTTTCATACAATTCCTAACAAATTTCTAATTAATTTCTAATTTATCCATATCAGTTGCTCCTATAATTTCATGCTTGCTAATTACTTATCTACATTCTTACATGTTAAGTTCTATTAATTTCAAACTCTCTTCTAATTTCGTCACTTTCTTCATCTATTTCATTACATAATTGTAGTACTATACCGTTTTTTTTTCTTTTTTTTTATAATCTTTATCCTTTAACCTTTGCTTATTTCCGAATATCAGTCTTATATTCCCGTTGTTCTTTGTTTTTTTTTTTCTTTATATTTCTTTTATTGAAGTCATAAATTAGTCTTATTTCTGCCTATTTAAATTTTCCTCATTTTGATAATGTCTTTGGAACAATTCTTATTGGTCACTTCTTTGTCACATGATTTCTCCATGCGCATTATCCTTGTATTTATATCATGCTACCGATTACATCCGAAGAATACTAGTGGATATTCGTTGTAGAAGACAGCTACAAGATAAGATAGCTACAAAATAGATTGAACTATTCCTACTAAAACGCGCCATGCGCAAAAATTAATAGATGAAATCATGCTCAGGTACGAAATCCCACAGCGTGTAATATTCAATAACGGACCTCAATTCGTTGGAACTGTAATGCAGCAAGCGTCGTATTGTTTAAGCTTTAACCAGTTTAACCCCGATTTATCATTCGGAAGCAAACTCTGTAGAGAGGAAAAACAGAGACATGAAGGTTCAACTATCAATCCTAGGAAATTCTCACGTCAAATGGGCCGACAAACTACCTTCGAGGTAGTTAGGTATGCCATGAACACTAGCACGCCATCGGAAACATATCGGCTTTCTTTATGTTCGTAAGAGAGATGCGCGATCCAGGAGAAGTACAACGAGACTTGCACGAAATCATCATCAGGGAAAACTTTATCTCAGAGGCCACTCCATATCTATTGAAGATAGCCGATACCATGAAAGAAATGATCGAAACGCATGAGCGAAAGCAAGATAGGCACAAATTTGACGCAGATTTGAGCACACCAGCATCAGGATACCAGCACGCACATTTCAAGAAGGCGACTTAGTAACAGTTAAAACGCGAATATTAAGTAATATGTCGCAAGGTATTACTTCAAAGTTCGCGCCTAAGAAGAACGGATCGTACAGAATCGCCAAGCATATATCACTCACCAGTTAGTGGCAAATATGAATTAGTAGTAGGCAGAATGCAATTAGTATCATACTTTCTATGTATTATGTTTCTAATTTAGATATCTGGAAGGGTGATGAGACGAGAAGATCATCCTAGCAACCAATCAGAAGCATCAGAAAATGCGGCCAGCCAAAAAAGAACACAAATCCACCGCCATCACGAAAAATTAAATCTTCGTCGAGGACTAATAAATCCAAAGGGGGAGTCTGAAGGATCCTGTAACGCGTGCAAGGGCTCTGACGACGAGAAGTTCCTGATTGGCCAAAGAGATTACGAGAGAAGAAGACAGGCGGTGTAGTAGTACACAGTTAGAGTTAGCCATATTGTAAGACAGAGAGCAGATCGAAGCGTGATAATAAAATAGTTTTGTCTTCCTTAACCTGCGATTCACTTAAAGTAGAATAGAATCTTCCGAGAATCCTCCCCGGTAACAGTCCTCATTATCTCGTGAAATGATTAAGTGTAGTATAGTAAGTGCAATCCACACTACATTATTAATTAATTTTTTTATTAGATTAGCTTTTTTAGTTTTCTTTTCTTTAAATTTTTTAATTTATTAAAATTTTTTTAATTTTCATTACTAAATAAAATTTTTTATTACTAAATAAGTTTCTTTTAATTTAATTAAAAAAAAGTTTTTTTTAATTTAATTTAATTTTTTAATTTTTCAATTACAAGATTAGACTGCTTTTGGCAGCAGTCGGGAGATTTTTCCAAATATATTTTTCAGATATTTTTTTAAAAACTTAAAGATTGTTATACTCTGCATAAATAATTTAGATAATTATGAAATAAATGAAATACGCAATATAAAATATATATTATTTTCGAATTTATGAAGTTGCTTATTGTATAACAAAATAAAATAGTAAGAGTGACATAAATATTACTGTGTAATATATTTCATGTAAATATCTAATATATTTTTGAAATATTTAATTATACAGTTTAGGGATTTCATCTCAAAAATCAATAAAATTAGGCTTATTCAATGCATTTTGCATAAAATGAAAGAAGCTGGCAAAAAAAAGTGTCGCTCTGTCCCGCGGACCGAGATATTAAATATTAAAGTTGGCGATTATTGAGGTTAGGAAATCTGTCATAAAGACAAAATGAAGTCTATAATTATACTTTTCCACATAGGTTTCGACTTCTACGCGAAGCGACTCTTACCCCCTTTCTTCTTCTGCAAAAGAGCGATATACTTTTATAATTGTACTATTGTACAATTGTTTTGAGGTTAGAAAATCTGTTATGTAGAGTGATGTATATAGTCTAGTACTTATTAATTCGGGAATATAACATCCTACCTGTTTGGGGCCTAACTACTTATAAATTGCAGCTTAAAGTAAAAAGACCACTCTAAAAAGATTTCTCACACTCCACTGTCTTCATGAGTTAGAAATATTCCAAGCGGATACTGTCTACGTTGCGACTTCTAGATTAGACTTCTAGATTAGACGGGTAAGATATGATATTTTTTTTTGTTTGAGGCGGCGTAGCCAATAAGCGCTACATACATCCCACTGTCTACATGACAGATTTTCTAACAATCTCAACAATAACAATACAATTATTGAAGTCATGCGTTTGAAGGCGGTGAGAGTCGCTTCCGTAGAAGTCGAAAACTCATATGGAACAGTACAATTACAGACCTCATTTTATCTCTGTGACTTCTTAATCTACTAATAATCATCAACTTCACTTAATATCTCGGTTTGCGGGGCAGAGCGACACTTTTTTCTGCCAGATTCTTTCATTTCATGCAAAAACGCGTCGAATGAGTTTAATTTTATTGATTTTTGAGGTGGAGTCCCTAACTAAACAGTATAATTACTTTTGTTATATTCAAATAAAACTTATTTCAGACTTTTAAAAACTAAAAGATAGTATCATATTCCGCATAAAACTACTCGTCAACAATGATTGCATTTAGCAGAGGAGGCTTGACAGCTTATGTTCACATTAAGTCGTCACTTCAAGATGCTCACAATCAGAGAGAAGTCTGAGAGTTTACATAACGACCTAAAATCTGTAACCGTAAAATGTATTGTCGCTCTCTGAAGAAGTGGATGTTAACTACACAACAATATCCACTTTTTTACGATATTCCTGATGAAAATAAATCGTTGAAATCATTGAAATCATTGAAATCTCTATTAATTTTGATAGATTTTATTTTAGCAATTTCAATTATCTATCAGCATTGTGTTCGAAAATAAGTTTGGTGATATATATCTGACTATTACGGATTGGAACGTAATACCTTTTATTTTTTGGATAATCCATTTAAAGGAAGAGAACAAAGTGATATCATAAAATAAATATGAATTACTATTTGAGTAGCAACATCAGATTCGTTTCGCTCTATAAGTGAATGATTTAATGTATCTGAATCAAGTGCATATGTTATTATGTGCCTAGTTTATTACGTAGAGGATAGTTCAAGCAATATACTTTATAAATCTATTTATCTAAATCTATTTATTAAATAGCCTACCTACGACGGAGCTGAAAATACTTGGACAAATATTCAGATATTATATGGATTTCATAAAGTTTTGGATTATTGATGAAATGCACATAAACATTTCCCGACCGAAAGAAGATGCCAAGTTGTAATAAATAGAAAAGGAAGATTTTCTATACGATTACCAGTAAAAATAAATACTTTCTATCGTGTTTTTCTATCAAGATTATCAAGAGTAATAAATACCTTTTAGAATTTGAAACAAATACTTTTACAGTGTTAAACAATTAGTAAACTATTATACACAATAGATTGTGTTTTTCAGGTAATATGTAAAAGTGATTTATCATTTAGTCATGTATTTGCTGGAATGCCAGGATGTATCCATGAATATGAATTTCTTTATTCTGGAATTCAACGATATTATACTTCAGAGTATTTTCCTCAATCATCGTTTGTCATCCATTCGAATAGTTAAAAAATCAATAGCAATCTATTAAAAGCACGATGGAGATATTAGATTTATTAGATAAATTGCCTACATGATGTCTCAGAAAAAACATTTGTCTTTAAACTAATATATTCCTGACGTGATTCTAAGACATTTTTTTCCTTTGTCAACATTTTATTCGAAACTTAATTTTTGAATTATAAAGGAAAATAGCTAGCGAATTACATATTGTGGAAGATAGGCAAGGGCGTCGCAACTCATTCGACGCGGGCACTCAATTACGCTCAACTGCTTACTACGGGTGAAACATGCGTTAAGCGATAATAAGCGCGTATCCCCCTCCCTTTCTCTCTCACCCCCCTCTCCCTCCCTTCCTCCTATCTCCCTCCCTCTTTCTCTTTTTTTCTCCCTCCCTCTGCTTCTCCCTCCATCTCTCTCCTCCCTCTCCCTCTCTCTCTTTTTCTCATCTTGTAAAGATATCTTCATATCGTCGAGCTGGAAAAAGATAGAATAATACCATATCCTTCGTTATAAGAAGATCTATATTTCCATCATATGCAGTAGCAATTTCTTAAATTGTAAAATGCGCGTCGTAGTCCTATAAATAATGAAATACGACCGGAATAAAAAATTTTTATAATTTAAGTTACAATTTGAATGCGCTGGATCGCGGACTCGCGTATCGTTTGGCGCGAATCATTTTTCGCAGATGTGACAACGCATCGCGCTACGGTACGCTTCCCGTTGCTATTTAGCTTCCATGGGCACGTTGGCGGATACGATATTTTTCACGCGCCAATCATTGAGTTGTCGTGCGAACTACGCTATACAGTCTTCATTGCGATGGAAGATACGATAACGCGTCATTATACGCGCATCGCAGGTAGTAGCCTATGCTAAACGCTTCATGCCGTTAATACGAATACGACGACGCGTCTTCCTTGTTGGGCTCCGTCTTGCGTAGAACGCATTCCAGGTGTAGACGATGAATGGCACTCGTTCCTTGTTATAATTATTGAATTTGAGCCATCTATCATCCTCGTTTGGCAGTCAGATGGCGCAATCGTTGATCTTCTGGCAGTCCACTTTGTGCGATTGCAATTTTTCGCACGAGTTGAAATAATGGAGACACTTGTAAATAAAAGAAAAATCATTTTTACTATTTCTTTTTATTATTCTTTATTGGCTTTTCTTATTATCTTACCGGTCGCAGAAATATTTCTTGTTCTTTTTTCTAATAATCTGCGAGGCGCGACAGTTTCTTGATCCACACAAAATGGCCGAGGCTGTCGTTGCTGGATCTTGCTCGTATAGCATACTTCTCCTTCTTGTCATCAGTGAACTATTGAGGAAAAACCTATCTATTTTCAATGCCGTATGTATTGATTAAATGTTCAAATTTAGAAATGTCTTTTAATGTCATTAGAAATTCGATACACGCGAAATTTAACACTGCAGTGTAAGGCGGATACTAATATTCCCACTCCTCATTTCTTTCTGCGGGGTACAGAGTGGCAACCACCGATCACGCGAAACACACATTGTTCATAGATTTCATATTCATTGATCGCTTTCTTCAGCATAATTTCTTGCGGCACTTCGGTGTGATCCTGCATGCATGGGATTTAGTTTATTCACGTTAACAGTCAAGTTGTCGATTCGCGATAGTGCCCACTCGCTGTCGCGATCCTGGAACTCTTCGAGCTAAGGTAGACTTGATAACGTGTCGATCGTGTATATCGATGCATCGATATATCTCGCTATTCTTTGTAATTATACTCTTATTAGTTTATTCTTCGTCGCGAATTGAACGCGATGTTTACTTTTACTTTATTGCCAGCGTCTTCTGAAATTCGCGGCTCAATGTATTCCATGTTGATCACTACACTGATCAGAAGAACGCAATTCTCAAACGTGGCATCGATCTCTTGCCAGATAACAGATCTTTCGTTGCCTACTCGCCATCAACTTGTATAAAAACGTTGCTCCAATTGCGACTTTGCACCCGCGAGTCGCGCTATCCTCACCACCGCGAATTGTTTTAAGTCCAACGGCGAGGCGCGGACACTTGACAAAGTTCTTCGAGCATGCTCGATGCATTCATCGCATCGTTGCAGCCATGCGAAACACTCCACTCCAGAATAGCGATCTGGCCGCACTGCTCCAGCAATTCGCATTCTATTCGCTCGTAGTTTTCCATCGTCTTTTCACAGTCTTTAGATCACACTCTTACGAAGCACTTGCACGTGACTTGTTTATACACGTTGCAATACCGCTTTACATTTAGAATATCATAGTGTTTTATCATCTTGATATTATGTTCGTCTACTAAGATGTACTCTTTAGGGATAGCATAATTGATTACCTATATACTTACCACGCAGTTAACGAAACACTTTCTTAGAATTCTCCTCGCGGTCATAGTATGGCATCACTAACTTATCCGTAATCATCACTTCGACGCACTTCTCACTGGCGGGAATCTTAATACGCCTGCAACTATATTTAATATCTTCTTTTCATTTTTCATTAAGTGATAACACTGTTCCTTTATTAAACCGAAAGCTTTGTACCAAAATCTCTCTTCGAAGTCAATGTGCACCGTTTCATCTTCTAACCGTCCGAACCAATATTCCTTTTCATCATCGTTATCGTCATTGATGATAACTCCCTGTTTCCTACAGAGCGCATCATCAAAATCCGGACAAATTTCAATTTAAATTTTCCGCTATATTGTGCCTCCGCCAGAAGTTATTGTTTTTCGAGAAAGCCTGATACTTCTAGTAAATAGTACTACTTTGATCAAAAAGTTCCCGGAATTCATTCAAAAAATTCAAAATACAAGTTTTATTCATCAAAAGTGATAT
>Ga0157363_1004063_pt1 | contig 13399 bp, 11 predicted proteins | sample AttsexASBM1_FD_111477 | JGI IMG/M metagenome (GOLD analysis project Ga0157363, IMG submission 111477) | Fungus gardens microbial communities from leaf cutter ant in Ribeirão Preto, State of São Paulo, Brazil - Atta sexdens ASBM1 | ecosystem: Host-associated > Fungi > Mycelium > Unclassified ...
GTCACATAATCACATGATATATAGAAAAATGTAAAAGATTCTAGAAAATAATATTATACTATATATCAATAGTATATAATATGTATACTCTTTAGAATAAACTAAGTTTAGTGTAGCATAGACTAATAGCCCAGTATATATAAGGTAGATACATTATACTTAGAAACTCTATTAAGTTTTCTTGTGTTAACCCTAACACAAGATTCTTCTTTTGTCTTAACACTTTGTATTAGAGTTAAAGATAGTAGACTTTATTTATTTTCACTTCTTTTCTTATTTTTATTTTTATTTATTTTTATATTTTTGGACTTAGGATTAACAATTAGCATAATGTTACAAACTGTCATATGTCACAGTCATGGTTATATGATCATGTATCATACAAAAGATTATAGAAAGTTCTAAAATAATAATATTATATAATATGTTTACTACATATTAATCTTATAGATTATATATAGTCTTTAAAGTAGGTTAGATAACATCTCACACAAACCAACTAGCTAGTATATATAAGGTAGATATTTTGTACTTGGAACTTGATTTTTTATTTTTTTTTAAATTAACAATTTATTACATGGAGTACACAGGCAGACTGTAGTAGCTACTTTGTAACTACATATATGAAGACAGAAACAACATGAAGCAATAAAACTGAAAAGAAAAGAAAAGAGAAAAAGAAGAAAAAAGTTAAGGGAAAAAGTCAAAAAGAGAAAAATTGAAATAACACTAGCTTATGAGTAAGTTGATGAAACAATGCTATCTTTAAAAGAGAAGGCCTTGCTATTATGTATGAAAAATTGAGAGAAATGCCCAATAGAGTCCCTTCTAGAATTTCAATAATTATTGAACCTCTTACACTTATGTAAAATATGTTGTCTTGATTTGATAGGGTATAAACTACATGGACAGGCAAATTTCTCTCTAGAGAAAAATCTTAGCTGATACTCCCTGATAGAAGCATGACTAATTATAGCTCTAGTGGCTTTAACACAAAGAGAATTAGAGTGGCTAAAATATTGAAGCCACAGACTGTTGTGGCAACCACTAGACTAGTGTCTAATAGCAGCACAAGCAATAAATCTCAAAGGGCGGATATCTAGTGGAAAACATGAGTTGTGTATTCACAAGAGAACTCAACAGGAGACCACAACAGTATTCTACTGACTATTTATATAAAGTATCACTGGTCTGTACTACAACTTCTCCATGCCTACCCTAATGTCCATGCCCTGTCCTCATGTCCATTACTCATCTATCATGCATTTACCTCAAGACCACTATGTCATGTTCATGTGCCCTGACATCATACTCTTTAATCTCTATCATACATACATGCACCATGTGTACACCATGAGGAAACCATGCTGTTAACATGTTCCCTGACATCACTCCATTTCTAGACTCTTCCCAATTCTTCTGGACTCTAAGTCCTTCCAGACTGCTCCAGACCACTCTAGGCCAATGTCATCATGTTATGTGACTTCCTAGTCATGTGCCCTCGCTCCCTTGTTGTAGACTAATAATTACTACTACTATATCTTATTTCTGTCCTAAAAGTCTGTCCACACTTTACCATATCATGACACAGACTGTTCTTGATAATAGATGGCTTAAGAGGGTTTGATTCATTATCAAGTAATTCAAGAAAATTTCTTCCTTTTAGATCTGATGCTTGAAAAGTCATTTGTCATTGCACAATAGTATAATCGCAATTCCACTTTTTGCAAAAGTCCCAGGACAATTTGCAGGGAAAATTTGAGGAAACATTGAAACTCCTAGTATCTTTGTCTACTAAGAAGTAAGGTGGCCATTTTTGCTTACTAGAACAATCCCAGAATTCAATGTGGTTATTGCTATCTTTCTTAAAGAAATCTCTTAGTTCTCGAGAAATAGCTTAGAACTCTATTGTCATAGTATGTTTAAACTCTTATATTTTATTTTTATTTTCTGTTTATTTTATTTCTTAGACAATGAAGAGGTACATGGTCATGATCACATGACACATAACATGATATCATATCATAGGCCTAGAACATTGTGGAAAAGACTAAAAGAAATAATATTAAGATATATGTCTACAGTATGTTAATTTATAGTATACTCATAGATGACATGAATCTTAGAGTAGGGTTATTTATTGTTAGCACAGACCATGTGTGAGTAGTATATATAGTGTAGGAATACATTAGGAATTCCTTGTTGAGTTTTCTTGTGATCTCCATGAGATTTTCATCTGTAAGATTACTTTAGTATGCTATTGACTATTTTGGTTAGTAGTTGCCACAACATCTATTAAGTTCTCTTGTATCAACCCTAATACAAAGTTTCTCTTTTAACTTCACTCTACAATTTTTAAGTCATAACACTTTGAAACTTAAGTTGTAACAATCTTCTCCTTTTTCTTTTTAGGTCTTTCTAGTCTCTTTATAGACTTCTCTTTGTAGCTTCTACTTGCTATTCTCTTGACTTTCTTCTTCTCATTCTCTTTTCAACTATTTATTATAGTATACTTAGACCCTTATATTTTATTTCTTGGACAATAAAGAGATATGTGACTATAGTTCCATGACATGATATCATAAACTTAGAACATTGTAGAAAGAACTGGAAAAAATAATTATTTATCATTAGCATAGACTATATACTAGTAATAAATAGGGTAGCAATACATTGGAAACTCTTTATCAAGTTTTCTTATAATTCCTACAAAACTCTAACCTTAGAAAACTACTTAGTGTACTATTAATTGTTTTGATTAGTGGTTGCCACAATAGTAAAACATGACTTCTTTCAGAGATACTACATCTTACAGTCTCCTTTACTTCACTCTCTTATTATCCTTGATATACAACTAGCATGGTCAATTATTACAAGCTTCATATAGCCAAATTCTAGGCTTAAAGAGTAGGTAGCAGTTACTAGAAGGCTGTTATAGACAGTGTTAACCAAACTCAGGCCAGCATTTAGACATACTTATCATTTAAATGGGCAGTGTTGTTTTAGTATACTTGTTATGACTTAAGATCTTGTGTAAGAGCAAAAGATGACTTTTATATTGAGTAACACAAAAGAACTCAATAGAGTTTCAAGTACAAACTAGTCTACCTTATATACTATAGACCTTGGTCTGTGCACACACTATTACTAACCTACCCTAAAGTACATATACTTGTCATAAGGCCAACATATTGTTGCCATACTATATAACATTATCTGTTCTAGGACCTTCTACACTCTTCTCTGTGTCACATGATTGTGTGTTTATAAATGTGACATATGTGACAACAATATGACAGGTATCACACTTTTGTCTAAGTCCAAAATAAAAAGAAACTCAAAAGATAAAATAAAATAAAAAGAGAAATAAAATCAAGTTCATTGTTCACAACTCTGACAGTACTTGTTGTTTTCATATAGAAGCCTTGTGTTAAAGATTTATTGTGATCTTTCCATACAAGAAACAGCATTGTCCAGTAAGAAAACATCTAGAGTAGAGATTATCTTTTTAGAGATAATAGCCAGTGTTTTTTAGAACAGTAGTTAGTAGACAGTGTGAGGTCAGGTAAGAAGAATACTGGCTAGCACTTACAGAGGAACTTTTATTAGATTGTAAGATACTATAGTAACAGAAATATTGAATAGAATAAATATAGAAGAATTGTTGAGAGAAGTAGGAAAAGAGAAAGTAATAAAACTGTTGAAAGAGCAAGTAAGAAAAAATAAGAGAATAACATTAGATTTTCAGAGACAAGTAATTGTGATAGAAGAGAAAAAGACAGAGAAAAAGAGAAGAGAGCAGGAAATAAAATGATTGAGAAAAGAGTATGAAGAAAGATAGAAGAAAGAGGAGCAAAGAAGAAAACAGGAGAAGAAGAACAAAAAAAGAAATAAAGATGAGTAGAGAAGAGTTGAGAAAATGAGAATGAGAGAGAAAAGAAAAGCAAAGAAGAAGAAGTAGAGATGGCAAGAGGCATAGGAGAGAAGGAGAGAAAGAAATAGAGAGATTACAATACAGGAAAAGAAGTGTTTTGTTTGTGGAGGTTTTAGGCATATCACCTGGCATTGTAGAATTTATTACTTGAGGGCCAATGTTGTAGTTTCTCAACTTCTGCTTTTCTATCCTCCTCAATCTCTCTTTTATTTCAAAGTTTTAACAAGTAAAGTAGTGCAATCAAGAATTTCTAGCAAGAGAAAAGAGAAGAAGAAAAAGTGGCTGAGGAAAGTAATAATAAAGATAAGGTTGAAGTAAGAAAACAAAAAAGAGAGAATTACTGTGGAGGTGTTATTAGACAGTAGTATGACAGGGTTAGTGATGAGTTTGGAGTTCACAAGAAAGAACAAGTTCAAGAAGAAGTTGAAAAAGCTGATATATATGAGGAATATGAACATTATCTTCAATGATGAGAGACTGATCAAACATATAGTAGAGGTAGAATTGTTTTACAAAGGACATAAAGAGAGAATGGAAATTGACATCAAAAGTAGAGTGTAATATTAGAGATACCATAGCTAACATACCACAATCCAGAAATTGATTGAAAGACTGGGAAGGTGAAAATGACAAGATATCTGGACAAGTGTGGGAAACAGTAGAAGACAAAGTAAACAAAGCCAGAATGGCAGAAGCAGAAGTAGAAGGAATAGAAGAAAGAAATACTAAACCAAAAAAAGAAAGAGTTTAGAAAACTAATAGTTGAAGAAGAGATAGAGATAATAAGGATAGTAGAAGAAATAGTTCCTAAAAGATTTTATAGGTATTTGAAAATGTTTGAGAAGAAGGAATCAAAGAAGATGCTAATGAGGAAGATATGAGGTCATGCTATAGATCTTAGAGAAGGATTTGTGCTGAAAAAGGGAAAGATATATCTATTGTCCAGAATAGAGAGAGAGGAGATACAGAAGTTTTTGAAAGACCAGTTGAGAAAAGAATATATTTGACCATCAAAATCATCACAGATGTCAGAGATGTTCTTTGTGCTGAAGAAGAATAAGAAGAAGAAATAGTGCAGAACTATCAATATTTGAACAGTTAGATGATTAAGAACAATTATCTATTGCTACTGATTTCAGACTTGATAGATGATATAGGGAAGAAGAAAGTATTCATAAAGATGGACTTGAGGTAGGGATATAATAATGTGAGAATTAAGAAATAAAATGAGTGGAAGATAGCATTCTCAATGTCAGAGAGTATTTATGAGCAAACAGTAATGTTCTTTGGACTGACAAACTCACTGGTGACTTTTTAGACAATGATAAATGATTTGTTAAGAGACATGATAGAAGTAGGAGATGTAGCAGCATTTATTGGTAATATGATAGTGGAAATAGAGACAGAAAATAAACATAACAATATTGTGAAAGAAGTATTAAAAAGAATGGCAGATAAAGAATGGCAGATAATGATTTGTTTGTAAAACATGTGTGGAAGGTTAGAGAGGTTGGATTTTTGGGAGTAGTCATAAGACCAGATGAAGTAAAAATGGAGAAGGAAAAAGTACAAGAAGTAGTAGATTAGCCAGTACCAAGAAGTGTGAAAAATGTATAGAAGTTTTTGGGGTTGGCAAACTATTATAAACAGTTTGTTAAGGACTTTGCAAGAATAGCAAAACCTCTTCATGAGATAACAAGGAATGATATTCAATGGAATTAGAGAGAAAGACAACAAAAGGTATTTGAAGAGTTGAAGGAGACATTTACAATGGAACTGATCTTAGTAATACTAGACTTGGATAAAGAAATGAGAGTAGAAACAGATATGTCAAACTTTGCTATAGAAGAGGTGTTATTGATGAAGTGTAAGGATAAGAAATAGAGGCCAGTAGCTTATATTTTGAAGTCACTGAATAAAGCCAAAAGGAATTATGAAATTCATAATAGAAAGATGTTAGTGATCATTTGGTGTTTAAAGATATAGAGGTATTTCTTAGAAGGAACCAAGGGTTAGTTAAAAATTTAAACAGATTATAAAAACTTGAAGTACTTCATAAAGGCTCAAAAGTTAAATTAAAAATAGGCTAAATAGGTCTTGTACTTGTCAAGATTTGATTTTGCTTTGAAGCACATGGCTGGTAAAAGTATGAGTAGAGCAGATATTTTAAGTAAAAGAATAGATTAGGCAGAAGTGTTAGGGATGATTCATACTTGCTGAAAGTATCCACAAAATATAACATGGAAGATGGAATGGAAAAGAAGACTTAGTAATGCAAAGAGACAAAGAACCAGAAGTAATATTATATAGATAATTGGCCTTGGCTTTAACAGAATATCATTGTACTTAACCTATCTATCACATGATTGTAATTTCAGATAAAGAGAGTTAAAGATAAATATAAATGAGTGTGGCACAAGTCCAATTTAATTATCAGACTAAGAAACTGTACATGGTTGTTGTGGCAACCACTAGTCACAAAGACCAATAGAAATACAAACAATAAATCTCAAAGGTAGATATCATTGTGGAGATCACAAGAGAACTCAACAAGAAGTCTCTGCTGTATTGCTACCCTATTTATATAAATTACATGTGGTCCATGCTACTTAATATTTACCTTACCCTCAAGTCCATGCATTATTCATGAGTGTACCATGTGTACACCATGAGGTAGACATGCTATTGACATGCTCCTTAACATCATCCATCTAGTCCATTCTAGTCTGTTTTAGGCCTATGACCTCACATCATGTGATATTTCATGTGACCACAGTCATGTACCTCTTCATTATCAATAAAAGAAAAAGAATAAGAAATTCAAAAGAAAAGAAATATAAAATCAAGAAAAATATTAGTCTTCACATGTATTATAACAATGGTGGCCAATATTTTTACTGAAGTATTAATCTAATAATATTCTACTGCTGCACATACTCTAAGTTGTCAGGTATCATGAAGGTTGTCATTCAGAACTCTATAGGATTAATAAAAAATATAGAGTTTGGTTCTCAGATTAATAGATGATTGGAATAAAGTATGATTTATACTAGAAGAGAGTGGAAAGAGTGTAGTTGTTGGATGGTATGTAATAAAAAAGTATAACAAGAAATAATCAAAATCAGGTAATGTTAAAGAAGAAGTAGTTAAAAATTAGAGTGATAGAGAAGAAATAGTTATTAATTAAAGGAGCTAAAGAAGAGATTATAAAAAAAATTAAAAAATCAGAAACAAAGAATGATGAGATAGTAAAAACAATAGAAGAAATAAAGAAGGCAAGAGTAAAAGTATCAAGGAATGAGAAGTAGCAAATTGAAAATGAGCTAGTATTGAAGGAAGAAAAGATATATGTTCCAAAGAATGAGAATTTGAGATTGGAGATTATTTAGCTACATTACAATATATTGATAGTAGTATATGGAAGATAGTAGAAGACTGTGAAACTAGTCACTAGAAATTATTGATGGCCAAGATTTATAAAAGAGATAAAGTAATATGTGGAAAAATATGATCAGTATCAAAAAATAAAGAATAGAGTAGAGATGCTAGTAGGAAAATTAAAACTGTATATAGTTTTAATAGTATATAATGAATTTTTAAAAATATTGTATATTATTACAACAACAGAAAAAATAATAGCAAAGAGATTGGTGAGGTTGTTTAAGAACAATATATGAAAGTTGCATGGATTGTCTGAGAGTGTAATTTCAGACAGAGATCTATAGTTTACAGTAGAATTGATAAAAAAGTTAAATGAGATATTGGGAATAGAAACAAAGCTATCAATAGCTTTTCATCCACAGACAGATGGACAGACAATGTTAAAGCAACTGGATAAAAGAGCAGGACACTTCAAATCTCCAGGAAATTCTAAGTTTATTGTCTAAAAAATACTTATTATACACTTACCTCTAAAAGATTCTAAGAGAATAGGATAGAGATTCCTAAAGGTAATGACTACTTTATATAATAATAGGTTTATTTTAATGTGTTAGAATTTATGTTTACATAAGCAGGAAATGATGATAATCAAGTAATCAGGAATAGTTTAAAATAATAATAGTAGACTACAGAAAACTATAGAGCATTATGAAAGAGTGAGGAAATACAGGGAAAAAAAGTTAAATGATATATCTAGATAGTAAGGAGTATTTGTATACAGCTCAAAGGAGTCTGAAGTATAGGAAAGTGAATTAATAGATAAGTGTGAATGTTAGAAAGAGTTATAAAATATAGATTAGCTAGAAAATATAAAAGAAAAAAGTCTTGGAAGAACAGGTCCTCTTACAAATGAAGAAGACAAATCAGAAACTAGAACAGTACTGAAGAATGTACATCAATCATAGACAAAACAATTGGTCAGAATGGTTAGTAAGTACAGAGTTTGTCTTTAACAATAAATGTTATGAACTTAAGTCTTTAGAGTTAGACAAAAGAACAACTCTTGTATTGAGTAACACAAGAGAACTCGATAGAGATCTCTTTACAAACTAGTCTACCTTATATACTACTACCGATGGTCCATGCTAACTACTGTATACCCTACCCTAAACAACCATGTGTAGTACATGAGGTCAACATGTTGTATCCATGTTGTATGACATTACTTGTTCTAGAACCTTCTATGACTTTCTCTCAAGTCCCATGATCAATGTTGTGACCACACCATCAAATGTAACTGATGTGATCGATCACTTCTAACCCTAACCCCAGAGTTCTAAAAATAGAAAAGATGAAAAATAAATAAAAAGGAAAATAAAAATAAAAAAATGAAATAAAAAACTAAGTCCACTTTCTGTCGTCTTGACAATAAAGTACATACAATAACAAAGTTATTACTATTTAAAGTCAACTATAGATGAAAATTGAGAATGATCTTTGAGATAAGAAAAAAGGAAAAGAATATAAAAGCAGAAGAGCTTGTAAAAAAATAAAAGAGATACATAAGGAGGCAAAAGTGATATTGAAGAGATTACAAAAGAAGATGGAAAAATATTTGAATAGAAATAAGAAGGAAGCAGTAGAATATAAAGTGAAAGATAAAGTATTACTCAGTACAAAGGAGTTGATATGGCAGATAAGAAATAGAAAAACAAAAGAAGTTAACAGAGAAGTTTGTGAAGTCTTATAAAATCAAGAAAATTATATTGGAGAATATGGTAGAGTTAGAATTGCTGGTGTTAATGAAAACTCATCCAGTAGTTAATATGAGTAGAATAGTATTGTATCAAGAGCAGATAAAGAGACAGAAAAAGATCTCACTTTCTCTAGTAGAAGTAGATGGAGAAAAGGAGTATGAAGTAGAAAAAATATTAAATAGAAGAGATGTGAGGAGAAAGCCAAAGTATTTGGTTAGATGAAAGAGATATATGGCAGAAAAAAACACTTAGAAGAGGTTAGAAAATTTAGAAAATGTGATGGAGTTAGTGGAAGAATTTGAGAAAGAAATTTTTAAAAAAGAAATAAGAGTATAAATAAAGAAGCAGAAACAGTTGAATTCTGAGATAGAGATGTTTAAGAGAAGTGAATTACCAGGAAAGTATACAGCAAAAAAAATATTGTTTGAATAAGACAATCAGAAAGACTACTTAGTATACTATTAATTATTTTGATTAGTAGTTGCTACAATACTGTTCTCCTGTTTTTACCTTGCTTTTACCATACCTTGAATTTTTGTCAACTTTGCTGTTAGATGTTTTTGTCTCTTTATTAAGTCCTAGTGAGACTTACTAACACTGTGGTATTCTTCAACCAATTCTCTAAGCATCTTTTCAAAAATACTCAGAATTCTGCTGTATATAAGGTTTATACTCTGGGAGCTGGCAGTATTGTCTTGTACAGTGATGTACCACTGCTTAATAGTAATACACCCCATATAGTCCAGAGATTTGCTACAGAAAAGAAAGTTGATTAGTAAAAAAGTTGAAAATGAAAATTTTTATACTTATCTACTATTATATACTAGACACTCCTGCTTAGTATATGCACATCTCTCATAGAGGTTATCATTCTCCATCTTGATTGTTTTTCTGTGGTATTTCTTCACTTAATTCTCCTTCACTTTCTTTGATGGCTGTAGACTAGCCTTATTTTCTAAAAAAAATCTTAAGAATCTTCTTATTATAATCTTAAGCTTGGCTTAGATTGCAACTTAGGCAAATACTTGAGTAAGAGAGAAGGAGATGATCAATTGGTAAAGTATAAAGATATAGATCTGTATCTACTACTATATATACCTACTGACTATAAGGAAAGAAAAAGATATTCTTGAGAAATAACATGAGAAAAACATAAGAAAAGTATAAGAAAGCCTCTACTATTACATGAGGTACTAAATAATACTATAATGAGGAAAACACAAGATGTAGTAATGTTAAGTCATAAGTAAAATAAACCCTGATATATGTTCAAGACATATCTAGAATAAGATGAATATTTGTAAAATATGAAGTAAAATTGTTTATAACTGTCAGGCACAGTTCACACCAGGGGTGAAAGTTTGTGAGATGAACTCAGAGATGTGTAGACTTGTGGAATGATCTTGGCTTCAGCTTATATACTACACTATCTGTCTGTTGTGTAGTCGCAATTTCCAATGGAAGGAAGAAGTCTGAAATGGAGTGAATACTGATTGGTATGTCACTGTTGAACACCAGGGATCAAGTTCAATAGAAGTTATCTTTGTTGATTATTAGACTAGCAAATTACAGTGTAACTACTAGTCTTATATATAGGTATATACTATAGGAGATACTTGGAGTTTTAGTAGTATAGTCCCTATTACCCCAAGCTGAGGTTTCAGTGTTAAGACACTAACAGGAGTATGACCCTACTATAGAAGGTCGAGTCAGATAGGAATATCCCTGTTATGGAAAACAGAATCTCCAGATTGTTGCACTAATACTGTATAAACATGTTGCAAGGAAGGTGGCAGCTATGGAAGACAAACTTTTTTGGATTAGATGTTGATGAGAGGTATTCTGCAGGGATGTGTTTTCCAGACAGATAGACTTGGTATATAACAGTATTTCTTCCTTAGGACTGAGCCTTCAAAGTTCTATTAAAATTATCCAAAAATCCCATGATGGTACCTAGGTCAACAATACATAAATAGAAGAAATTTTTGCCTTTTCTTCTGTATCACCATGTCTTCCCCCATTCACTCCGACATCTTCCAAAATAATGCTGAGGTGCTCAAAAAGTAGCAGCAAGAAATACAGTGAAGATATGAGGAGAAGCAGTGGCTCCTGGTCTGATTGGAAGAAGTAGTGAAGTCATGTTGAGCTAAGTATGTGGCTCAGAAAGCAAGAAAGGAAGCTGAGAAGAAGAGGATTGCAGAGAAGAAGAAGAAGAAAAAGAGAATGTTGGAGTACCTCCAACAGCTCTAGAATAAAGTGCTAGCAGAGAACGCTACCTTTTTGGAAAGCACTAAGAGATTCCAGATTGTGGAATCTAAGTGTAAGGAAGTCCTCCCAAAAGACAATAGAGACTGCCAGCCTTTTGAGAAGGCTAAAGAAAAGTAACCAGCAAGATATCGTGGAGATCTCAGAGTCAAGATGGGAAGTGCTAACTCTTGTGAGAGGTGTGTACACACTGGGCAGAACTACCTGGTACACAATTCAAGGTGAATAACAAGATCCCTTTTTGTTTTATTTTTCATTAATATTCTCCTTTATAGCTAGTCTCTTGCATGTGCTGGATGTATTGTTGTTAAGCAGTGATGTGTCCCTCATATAAATATCAATACACTGGCCATGATCCCTACTTATGGCAGGGTTCTAAGTGTCATTGAGAAGGCACTCTGAGAACTTGTGGAGGAGTACTGAGGAGTTAGGAAGTCCCTCCAGGACTTGGTGGAGGGCCAGAAGAAAAACATGGCTCAATTAGTGAGAATTGAAACCATGGTGGAGAAGAGGTGGGTGTCAAGATCACAGAAAGTGGACTTAGCTTTTCTTATTTTCTTATTTTCTTATTCTTATTTTCATTTTTCTATTTTTAGAACTTAGAGTTAGGTCACATAATGCATGAAAGGGTGTAGAAGGTTCTAGAAGAAGTGATGTCATACAACATGTAAACATTGATCTCATGCCTTACACATGGTACTTTAGGGTAGAATGCACAGTAGCTAGCACAGACCATGTGAATAGATATATAAGGTAGACTACTTTGTAAAGAGCTCTCTATCGAGTTCTCTTGTGTTTACTCCAATACAAGAGTTTGTCATTTTGTCTAACTCTAAAGATTTAAGTTCATAACAGTGAAGTTCAAAGAGGGATCCACAGGGTGACAGAGAGAAGAGTGAGAATGAAGAAGACAAAGATGAGGAAGAGAGATCCAAGGATGGTCCTGGAGAAAGTTAGGAGAAGATAGAGAAGAGAACTCTATTATCCACCTTCTGCTAGTATAGTTTCTATGTTGTTTTGAATTTTATTTTGTTTCCTGTTATGGCTATACTATGTAAGTAAGAAATTAAAGGACAGAAATGAAAATAAAATCCAAAAATTTGAAAAGAATCCCTGTAAAAAGTGCATGGAAGCTGGGGTTAATTGAAAATAAGCAGATAGAATATACTAAGAAAATAATCAAAGAATTCCTTGTTAGAAGTGCATGGAGACAAAGAATAAGTGCAACAAAGTGATCAAGACAGAGGGAGTGGACCAGGCTTAGCAGGATATGCGATATGAAAATTGGATACCAAGTTGGAGACATGAGTGAGTTCAGATATGGAGATCTGCTCAGATTCATCTCTAGTGTCTTCATACCCTAGCCAGATTACCTTGTACAGGAGTTTGCATGCTAGTTGGCAATCAATTTTGGAGTCCACTATCCAAAAAATTTCATATTCAGATTCTCTGTCAATTATAACTAGAGCAGAGGCCAGTTGTATTCTCTTAGAGAAAGAGTTGGACATGGTAGGTTCAAGCATGGACACATGGAAGACTGGATAGACAGAGCACATGGACTCTGGAAGATAGAGGATGAATAATAGTATACCTAGCTGAGTGATGATTTTGTAGGGTCCAAGGTATTTTTCAGAAAGCTTTTTTGAAGGCCGAGTGGTTCTGAAGAACTGAGCCTTGACAAAGACTTTGTCACCTACTTTAAAATCAGGAGCAGGGAAATGCTGTGCATCAGCAGATTTTTGATAACACTATTAGGCCGTAGGGATTTCAGCTTTGAGGGTACTCTGTAATTCATCAAGATCTATGGCAAAGTCGCAGGCTTGAGAGAAAGTAATATCGCATTCAGAATGAACATTGATGTTCAGATGATATCCCTTATTAGTGAAGAATGGAAAAACACCGGTAGTAGTACTCGGAGCATTATTGTAAGCAAAATCTACAAGAGATAAGAGTTTGTACCAGTTGTCTTGCTAGTAGTTACAATATATATAGAGGTATTGCTTGAGGGTCTGATTCATGTGCTTGGTTTGTCCATCACCTTTGGGGTGGTAGTCTGAAGTGA
>Ga0157363_1004064_pt1 | contig 13398 bp, 5 predicted proteins | sample AttsexASBM1_FD_111477 | JGI IMG/M metagenome (GOLD analysis project Ga0157363, IMG submission 111477) | Fungus gardens microbial communities from leaf cutter ant in Ribeirão Preto, State of São Paulo, Brazil - Atta sexdens ASBM1 | ecosystem: Host-associated > Fungi > Mycelium > Unclassified ...
ATATGATGTATTTTCTTTTTTGAAATCTATCTTTCGTGTATTAAATAAACGGCATCACACTAGTTCGACGTTCGATACTTCTAAAGAACTCGTTTCAACCTTCACACTTGTGCCGTTATAATGTATCGCTCTTAGAATGACTTCGAAGTAGCGGCAGCAGTTTCAGCTTATTCTCCATCATCATCCGTCACACGTGTTCGTAGGTCAGGTTCATCAATTTCACGAGAGGGAGAGATCGATTTCCCTTACTCATTGTCAATCTTAAGATAATATGGCCGGAAGTAGCGCCATTCTCTCTATAATCGCACCGTAACGGAATTAGAAATGATAGACACCGCATCGAACGAACTTTTTTGTTAATGTTCATTATAGCTTAATAACTTGTATCTTCGAAATGGTTTATGAAGTCAATTAACAATTTGCGAATAAAATCTTATCTGTTAGAAACATCATGGTTTGAAGATAGAAAGGTCATCATTTATATTTAGTATTTTTCAACAGTTTTAGTTAACTGTTCATTATCATTCCTTTAAAAACGATACTAAATTTTTTGAATAATTCATGTACAAGGATTTTTAATATAATTTAAATTGAATTTATTAGTTTTGATACAGATTTAGATTTTGATCTGAAAAATTTTTAAATTTAAATAATATAATTGAAAAATATTTGATAGATCCTTATATAACTTATACAAATCGCAATTTTAATGCAGTAATTCTTGTTAACAAATATCTTTTTAATCTCAACACAACAAATTGATTTTGAGACTTGAAAGTTTTAATTTTAATTGCAATAACTTTTCCAATACGTCACATATCGTATAATTATAGTACATCATTAAGTTAAAATACATCATAGTTCTTTTTTGCAACATTACCTGAAATCTCTTACAATTAATAAAATAATAAACGTAATAAAATAATTTAATAAATCATATTCAGGACACAAATAATTACGAAAAAAAAATTATTTTTGTTAAATAGTATTATTATTAATCACATTGTTAATTCAATGAGTGCATTCAAAAGTTTATTTTTAAAATTTTATCGGGAGTAATCCTTGTTGGAATTCATCAGTCAGATAAAGTTCTAAAAATGATATTTATTCTAGGCAATGAGGCATGTAATTGCCGGTGTAAAAAAATCTCGCTGCCATAAAAGAAAAGATATTACAATTCGACATGTGTGTGTGTGTTTTTAAAGTACTTAGGATATCGTGTACGAATTTAAGTATACAATTACACAAAGACCGTTATCATCGCATTTGTATGAGCGTCGTAATTTTAGCATCAAGGAAACCGAGCTAATGATATCCAACGATATGTCATTTCTACCTTAGACACTCCCTAATTCGATACCGATTTACATTCTCTCTAGGCAGATAAGAATCCAAGTATGCGCCATTATCACGCTCTCTTGCAGAATTTTCCTATTGCAGAATCATTTTTACGTGATAAAATATCATTGTGTGCTGCAATTACCAAACTTTCGCAAATATATAACATATATATATTAAATGTAAAAAGATAATATCAATTGTTAACTCTTTGATAGAGACTATTAATTTCGATTTTTCAATGGATTATTTGACTTTCGCTAGATCTTAAAAAATTCTAAACAATAAAAATTAGAGTAATAATAATTATAAATGTAATCAAATCAGTGATGTGTGTGTAAAATAATCAGAAAAAAATTTTAAATAAAAGTTAGTAAATTTTTAAGTCTCTCGTGTAATGTAATGTAATATAGAATTAAATAATTATTTTAATAAGTTATATACAAATAATTTAAAATTTTTTTTCTTTAAGCACATTTTATATTAAAATATTTGAAATCATAGAATAGAATTGATTACATTTCTTTAATTGAAGACCTTTGAACGTAAATGATGATATATTAGTATGTCAAATATAAAATTGTCGGACAGTTTTGATACATTAATGAGAGATTAATTATATATATAACATACGTATATATATATATGTGTGTGTGTGTGTGTGTGTGTGTGTGTGTGTGTGTGTGTGTGTGTGTGTGTGTGTGTGTGTGTGTGTAAACTGTGTTATCTTCTAGAGAGACACAACGAAACGTAATTGCCATGTTTCGACAAGTCAATAAAAAGTGTGTGTAATGATTAGTTCTCTCAGCTCCATTAAAGATTACAAAAATATTATTACTCACGTGAGTTAGCGTGTGCAATTTTTTAAAGAATATTTTCTTGGCACGAAAGTTCTAATGAAATATATAACAGTTTATAAAGATGATAAAGATGAAAATCTACATCGAAATAAACATTTCGTATTTGTATTCTATTCTAAATCTCTCATCTCAAAAGACCTCAATTTAATCTTAATCCTTTCTTTTTGAAATTTATAGATTTATTATGGTATTTGATTCTTTTAGCTTTTGACTTTTTCAAAATTTGTATGTGTGTGCGTGTGCGTGCGTGTGTGTGTAAATATGTATACATACATACATACATTGAGAAAAAAATAACCTAAATTTAAATAAACATTTATTTGAATACCGCCAACTAAACATATCTGCTTACAATAAATAAATATTTAATATTTACTTAATAAAAAGAAATGATTATTAAATCAAATTAATGTTTTTTTTTGTATGTACCAAATAAACATATTTTTATATTTAATAAATATTTAGTTGGTACTATTCAAATAAATATTTATTAAAATTTGGAATATATATTTTTTCTCAATGTATATATACATATACATACATATACAGTTGAGGGAAAAAATATGCATTTTATCTCTTACACGTACATATACAATTGCTATTATTAGTCAATTATGCTTGATAAACGGGCTGTCGGTGAGCGATTTCGCAGAAAATCCCATTCGTTCCTTCGATTTCGATGTTCTCTTACTGATATTGCCGACTCGATGCTTATAAACATAACGCGCTAACGATTATTCGCTTAACTCACTGACAGCTGACATTAGCACACGAATTCTCTTGCGAAGCGGTCGCGCGTTCTCTCGCGCATTGCTTTTGATATTCTCAGTTCTATCTACGCTCACCTTTCTACAAGTAATAGGACTATAACGTGTACATATAGTTTCAAACGTTAAAGATAGTATTTTCACTATAGAAATTAATGTTTTTTCAAAGAGACACTATACATGTCTTCTCTTCTCTCTTTATCTTCTACTCAACTTTTCTATGAAATTAGTAAGAAGATCGATATCTTAATTGTTGAAATTTATTTTGACATTAAAAAGCACCAATTTCATATCTATTTGAAATTAATAATATAAAATATGTAAATGTGAGTAAAATAAATTGAATGTCTGACGGAATATCTTAATTAAAAAACTGAAAAAATTAATAAAATGGTTATGTTCGCACAGTGATTTTTGTATATTTCTGTTTCTAATATTATAAATTGATAAAATGTGTATGAATCGTCCTATACAGGAATTAGAATGCCAAGTATATTACAGACATATTTCCATATTTAAGTTACAATTTATTTCAACGTCAAGCAAACTGAGATCTCTGCATTTCATTTGTCTACGGTTTCTAGAAAAAAGGCGATCGGTGTGAAGCCGAATGAGATGAATCCTAATTGTCTACACAATCTACAATTCCAGGCCAGCTATTTCTAATTCATCTCTAATGCATTTTCTGTTATTAATATCATTAGTATTAAATTGCCTTCGCCTCGAAAGATAACTTCGTATCTTTACTTTAATCCATTATTTTTTCATTGCTCATGATCAACTGCATTATTCTTATCGAATATCTTTATTATCGAAAATGCGATTGAAATCAAAGTGATTCCGTGTTCTTCGGAAAAATTTAAAAATTTAAAAATCGTATTGGCTAAATTCCATTATCGCTTTTCTCATTTGATTGGAAATTAATTGTAAAGTGATGTACCACAAAATACAGGATGTGCATATGCATACAAGATAAGTGCACGTAGATGCACTTTGTTCGAGGGGGGGATAGAGCAGCGAGACATGGGAGGAGTTCCCTGCGAGTGCTCTCTCCGTCTCGTCGAAGAGACCATTCTCGCGGTGGCAGAGGTGGTCTCTGCTCACCTGAGCGTTTCAGGTGGCAGTCGCCCTGCTGAGTCGTTCAGCGACGGGTTCTCCTCGCGTGAGTGCTGCGAGCGAGCGCGATTAGCCAGAGAACACACGACGACGATCCCGGAAATTTGAGATCCGCGAATTCGAGACCGCGGCGATTGAGATGTCGAGCGAATCCGCGAGTACTCGCGATGCGACCCGGGAATCGCTGACGATCTCTCAAATTTTCCTTCGTAGATCGATGAAGCATCCATCATATCTGTTTCTATAAATGCAATACTTAGTTTGACACTTAGATCTAATTAGACGAGAATAATTCAATAGGATTCTTTTAGTCTAATAAACAAATTGTTGTGAATTGAACTTTAATCAGGAAATTAATTATTAAATCAGACTGATTTGACACTTTGATAAATCAGCTGATTTGATATAATTACGTATTTTCGCTGATTTAGATAAAAAGGACACTTCGGTGATATTATCAATCTAACACTTGTTTACAATTGATTTAATAAATTAAAAGCATTTGCAATATATTTATTAAATTTCCTGATCCTCAAAAATATTGCGCAATCGAAACATTTGTGTATCATGAAACATTTTATAAAAGACAATGTGACGCATTAATATGATGAAGTAATCAAGCAAAGTCAAGCAAAGATTCTTTCGTCGATTGGGATAATTCATACGTTGCAACGCAGACCGACAGAAGATTGATTGAGAATTCGAAGATAGATCCATAGCGTGCAGAAAGTGCGCTTTCGAGTAATTTCAAGATCTAATTGCGGCTATGGTTGAGGAGCAGTAATTTAGAAGAGAAGGTCGACGTTCATTAAGCGAACCAGGATGATCCCGGTAATTTGTATACCGACGTGTGCAAAGCATACCCGAGCGGCAGTATGAATTTGTCGTGAAATCGATTCGTCCGACTGCATTCTGGTGAAATTATCAGAGTATCGCGTAATATCGAGCGACTCGGAGCTGCGATAAGTATTCGATTAAAGAACTGATTGCAGGAAGGAAATCTCAAGTCGGAGTTTATAAGATCGTATAGAGAACGATTGGACGAAGAAGATATCTAAGTGCTCGCGTATGCGCATGTTGGTCAATGAAAATCAATGAAAATAGCTTATTAAAGATGTATCAACGTAGGATAAAAGAACGAATGTGTGTTGATCGGGTTGATTCACTATGTGAAATGCGAACAATGTCGTAGAGATAATAGTGTAATTTATTTATCGAAAGTAGACACTCGCTTCCGCACTTTGGATTTTCCGAGCTTTCTCTGCAGACGAAGGGACAAATGATTTTTAAAGATATTTGTTATAACGTGTGTTTTATATAAATTTGTAAATGTATAAAAAATATAATAAAAATATGAAAAAGATGTAAATTAATCCAATTGTTAAATTACTTTTTAAATAAAATGTTTCAAAAATTTGTCCTTTACTTTAGGACATAATAAAATAGAATTTTATATTAATGTGAAAAAAAGAGAATTGCGCCAGCGCATTTTGAACATTTAAATCCAGGAAGGCTCATCTGATTTTGATGATAAGGGTTGATTAGAAAGCAGATTAATTAATGGACATAAGATTAAGATCTGTGAAGTTTACTGAGACTATATTGATTGACTTAATCAGATTGACGAATTAATCTTAATGGTGAATAAAAAGCGAGTTCAAAAAGCGAGTTGAAAAAAACGAATAAAAAGAATTGCAGCCATTCATAAATCTTACAATGATGACTTGACAGCGAATGCTCACACCGTTATCGCTGATAAATGCCAATAATTATATAGCCATAAGTCTACGTCAATAACAGAATCAACAAATGTCATTTATAAATGAATTGATCAATCACGTGTTAACAAGAACTCACACGCGACTCGTAAAGACTCTTAAAATAAGATTCCGTTGTAATCATCAAAATTATGATTATTGATCGTTGAATATTTTGAGTGATAAAAATAGCAATAAACGATTGAACTTGCTGAAAAAAAAAAGGAATTTTATTAATTTATTATATTAATTTTATTAATTTTATTAATATTATTAATAAGGAATTTTCGTTCGAATTAGTATAAATTTTAGTAAAGACTGAGAGAAAAAGGATATTCGAAAATTTCGAAGCGAATTTCTCTAAGATGGCTTTATGTGAAAGCTGACGATGGAATGGACAACAATTCGACTGAAGAGCAATTGTTAAAAACTTTCGAAGTTTTGCAAAGATATTGCTTTTCCAAGTGCCGTAAAGTCAAGTATACAGATGAAATAGCCAAGGACTTTCCACACGGAGTGCTTATTTCCGCGAGTGTCTCGGACAATCATTGATCATAAACAAGTGGAGCATGATGGGAGAAGTGATCCGCGTTTCTGGGAGGGCACCGGACGTCGGTGACATTCTGAAGGAGGCCATGTTGTCGCAGAGATTTGCTGATGTGGCCCTGTGCTGTCCAGGAGGTCAGCGATTCCTCGCGCATCGTTTAGTTCTGTCAGCAGCCAGCTCTTATCTTCAGGTCGGTATAAAATAAAATGACTGCAATAAAATGTCTATTATAATTAATTGGTAGTATCCTAATTACCTAATAGTAATTTATTATAATTTATAATTAAATTGATCATTGTAGAAATGACGAAATTAAATTTTTTTTTTTAATCGATTGAGAGATCAGAAAAAAGTTAACTGTCTGTTTTTTTTTTATTTTTTTCTTTATAACGTACATTTAAATTGGATTGATTAATTAAATTAATTTGAAAAATTAAATAAGATCTAAGGTTTTACAATTTATTTATCGAATTTCACTCTCTTCTTTTCGAATATTTATTTGGTAGATAATATTAACATAATTACCAATAATCAAAATAGAATTTCTTGATATCGTCATAATTAATATTCTTGAAATAACTATTTACCTTAAAATAACAAAAGGTTAATTGTAAAAGATAATTAGTCGTCTTGGATTTATATACGCGACTTATAGAAAGTTTCATAATATGACATTTCTCAAAGTGTATTCATTTGAGAGAAGCTCCTATATTACTGTAACTCGTATCTTCGTCCATAATAAGAAACGCACAATAAATGAAAATACTCGACTCGCGTTGCCGTTTAATTAGCGAGTTGGTTACTGGATAACAGACACGAAGTTATTAATCTCGCACTTGAATGCAAATGTATTTCGCGTCGGATGTTTCTTGTTCGCCCATGCTGGCTTGTATTCGAGCGCGTGCGTAAGTAAACCATATATCGTCGCGATATAAACCAATTGTGTGCGCACCTCTGACGAGCGTTTAATGCCGCCGAATTATGTCACACGGAAATAAAGATAATGCGATATCGCAACTTCGCACTCGAGGTTTCTTGAAACCGCGCCGACACGTTATGATGCGCGTCGCGCTCTTGCGAACTCACTGAGTTGCGCGATCGTTAAACTATTGCGCCACTAGATTGGAACATGAGCGCAAAATTAACGAGACAGGTGCGATAGTAAACTTGGCGATATTAATGTGCAACAGAAAACATGTATTCCTAATACTTCTCGGTGTGTACATCCTTCGAGGCGATTATTTCTTAAAGAGCTGTCCTGTATTGAGTCAACGAAAAATAAATTGATTATTTTTTTTAAAAATTATCCTGTGCTGAGTTGACAGAAAATAAAAACTTTTCTCATTTTAGTTAACGAAGATTATAATAAATTGGAAACTGTAAAAACTAACTTCGTTTTTTTTATTTATCTGGGTTATTTCGGAACTTTGCTCTTTCTAATGCCACTTGATTCTATTATTATAGCGCAATTATTAGTTTTTGTAGTCGTTTTATACTCAATTTCTCGTGCGTTTAAATTTACTTTATTATACGTTGAGCTCATTCGGTTAAACGAGAATTCAATTATAATACATTGAAAAACCGTGATCGTTTGTTATTTATATAAATTCTTTTAAAATTACTTTTAATTTCCACTTGATTGCGTTTTCATTACACAATTATTGGTCGTTATACCTTTTTTACATCTAACTTCTCTTGCGCGAAATTTACTTCATTTACTTCATTTTACTTCATTTTACGCTGCCTTATGTTTACATATCTATTATAATTCATATCTAGAATTATAACAAATAAGATCTTTTACTTATATCCGAATTGTTTTGAAATCTTGTTCCTTCAAACTTCCTTATTTATTTTTAACGTTCACTGGATTCCGTTATCATCGCGCGATTATTAGTCATTTTGTCTTTTTATACTTAATCTTCTTCGTATTTATTTTACTTTACGCTCCGTTGTTTTTATCACATAAAATTCTTAAGTGTAGTTTTACGTGAGTAGAATCTTGTTGCGGAAGGAAAACCTAGGAAATAAATCTCGATGCACACGCCAACGTAATTACAAAGTAATGTCGCGTCAGCGACGTGAAAATTGTCAATTATGCGTCGCTGCCGCGATTCGTGCTATGAATTGCGCTTTCTAAACTCTAGCAAACGGAATGCCGAAAAGAAAAATTTCCCATACTTCCTTACAAATGGAAATTTGTTAAACGAACTTAGTCCATCCTCGTTTTATTGACATTTCATTTTATTCCACAAATTCTTATTTGGCTTTTTTAGAAGGATATTTAAATGCATAACATAACGTATCTCGCTCAATTTCTACATCATTTCCAATATTTTGCGGTTGAATTTAAAAAAAAGAAACATGAATAATACCGATTGAAGGCAGAAATTAAAACTAGCATTGCGATGCGTTAGAAAGGCAATCGCTCTTCCCGCGTCTCATTGGAGAAAGAAAAATACAAAGAAAAGGAAGAAAATGATGTCCGCAAAAGGTTTGCTCTCTTGTCGCAACAAATATGGCAACCTTGACTTTAATGTTGGCAGATATCCAGATCTTTGTTGCCGTAGAGATGTACGGCGCATTTCTACACAGTACTAGACAACCCTTTTGCGGTTCTTGGAAGATACCGGATCGTCCGCGCAATGCATCTTTCCGGTACTGCCATTCGTGGAGATTTCCAAGTCCCGGCATCTCGATTTATTACCGTTTGACCCAGTACCTGTTTACTTCACGCAAAATTCCCACTTTTTCTTGCGCTCTTTCGTGCGTCGCGTGGCGCGAAAAGAAAAAAATAACTATAAGCGCGACATCACTATTCCTTTAAAAAAACGTAAATAAAATAGCAGAGTCAAAATATTAAAAAATTTTTATACTTAGACTTAAAGTTATACGTATTTTCATTCGTAACTTTAACCATATTTTTGAAACTAATCAGAAGTATTATTGATAAAAAACGTATTAATTAAAATTAAAATTAAAAATATACCTTTATAATATTATACTTTTTATTAAATGTTAGAGGAAATAAAATAAAAGAAAAAGATATCTTACATATTTCCTTTCTCTTATCTACTATATCTTAAATTGTATTATATTTTTTATTAAAATATTTATACATGTAATTATATTTTACATATAATAGTTTTAAAAGTATAATTAATTTCCTTTTGCATTAAAAAATATAAGATAAAATTTTTCTTTCTATTAAATAAAAATGTTGCATCGTTCAAAGAAAAAGTTATTGTTCCATATTTTTTTCAAAACACGCTTTTATCGATAAATGAGCTTTTTACTTTTAAAATTCTGTAGTAAATGAAACGTAAACTATATATTAAATAACATCGTTATAAGCGTGTTCTAAATACGAGCCATAAAATATAATTTTAGTTTTAAAATGATTAGCATATGCATTTAGAGCAATCTTATTTTATTTGTTCATCGTTTGAAGCGAGTATTTCATTGATGCACATCTCACCGCTAATTAACCAGTTAAGGAGAACCATGAAGGATTGATATCCGGTTTTAGTAAATCAATCTAATAATGTTTTCATTCAATCTAATAATGTTTTCGCGCGGTAAAATTAATTCGCTACAAACAGAAATGACTGAAAGAAAATAGAACAAGTAAACGAATGTGAGTTATTAAACATCTATATATGATTCAGCCACGATTTCTGAATTTTTATTGCAAAATAAATTGTATGATTTACAACAACACGCTATAGCATCATCTCGAAATTGGCAAATTCACATGTTCTAACGCAAATGATTAATGCTTATAATCGAATATATGTATATATAATATGTATATATATATATATATGTATATGTATGAATATATGTATATGTATATACACACATATATATATATATATATATATATATATAACATATATAAAATGTAATATAAAATTGAAGATATTAAACAATCAGAATATAAATTAATAAAATTTTGATGTAAATTATAATTTAAATTAATTGATGTAAATTTTAATTTAAGAAGGAAACATAGAAAGAGAAAGAGAGAGATAGAGAGATTAAGATTGTAGAAAAGATTACGTATAAAATGTTGAACAGATTCATCATTACGAAACATATTGCGCGATTTATGAACATGATTACGCTATACTGACTTTTTTACTGTACATCTAGCATTTGTTTTCATCTCGATGAACGTGAAAAATCACACATGCTTTAATTAGCGCGACTACAATTAGATGAACTGGACTGATTCTTACAATTGTGAGTGAGAAAGTATTATTCAATACATTGTATTTTTAATGTAAAAGAATTCCATGAAAATGTGAATTTATGATACGCTTTGTAGACCCTGAAGGAGATCTTAAACCGGTTTACGACGATAATCATTTATTTTCAATTTTATTCGTTTCGTTGGATTACTAACACAGAAAATTATGTTTTTACGTTTAATTTAGTTACGCTACGTGAAATTGTCGACGCCCAAGAAAGATATTATACGTTCAGGACACGAATCATTACAATTTAGAATAGGATTTACGCAAATATACATTTGGCCTGTTTACTTCGCGGCATTTTATGGTTCCTTTATGGCTTCTTGCTAACAAGACCTTAACGACCTTATGAATATTTTCGGGTAATTACGGTTGTACTATTTTTTTTTTCTTATTTCTTAAATTATCTTCCCGATGATGATCGATGATGTTTTTGTCTTCCATAAACAGGTGCAGTTAAAAGAAATTTCCGAGAATTGAGTTTCCTTTTACTGTAAAAAAAAATGCAATAAAAATGTGATATTAATACTTAAAATGTTTGATATTAAATAGAAAATATAATATTAAAAATAAGAATTTAAGAATTTTCAGATGTAATTAAAAAAAATTAATTATAAAATTATATATATAATAATATAATATTATTTTTTTCAGTTTATATAAAAAAATATATATATCAGAAAAGTAATTATTCTTGCATAACAGAGTTTCAATATAATTACTTAAGAAACAGCAGCCTCGTGCAAATGTCAATAGATTAAGAATTCTTGAATTTATAGATATAATAGGGATAAGAAGCTTTAAATCAGTGATGAAAAGTTATGATCTTTTAGTACGAGTAGATTATAGTGAACGTGTAGATAGATATATATATGCTTTTTACAAGCGTCGCAATTTTACGCAGAATTTAATTAGATTATATCTATCTTTTATGTTCGAAGGAACTTTCAACTTTCCGTTAATACATAAAAGAATATATGTTTTATGAATATCCGATGAATATGTGTTGTTATTCTAAAAATTACTTCAAAATTATTAAATAATATTTTAAAGGTTCTCAATGAAAGAATAAAATCTTATTAATACACACACACACACACACACACACACACACACACACACACACACACACACACACACAAATACATATAAACTACGGACTCTTATTTCTTAAATTATTTTGTCAAATGTTATTTTATATTGAACAAGTCTTATATACGAAATAATATTTTTCGCCATAAATTATTCGCAGTTTTTAAATCTTTATTATTAACGATTAATATTTTTGTAAAAAAAATGATTATTAGCATCAAAAAATTATTAAAATGATTATACAAAATAATAAGTGATTTACTATTCCGCTCAATATGTTTTAAAATCGAAAAAGATTTTGGCGCGCAATATATAGAATATCAGTATATAAACATAAATTCACAAGAAATATATATTTAAGCAGTAAGATCCGCTTTGATTGAATGTAGGATTTCTCTTATTTAATTAGATGTAAGTTTAATTAGATATGTTCTAGTAATTAATCAAGAGAAGATACGGACGTGCATAGGCTCTGCAAACGTATAATTTAAGAATTCACGGCTTATCTTCAAAGGATCTGATAGAAACAAAAAGTTTTTAACCGTCATGTGTGATGAGGAGTTATGGCTTTCCGCTGATTATAATATGACCACACACGTTTTTTTGTGAGCATCTTGCACATGAAAACGTGTTTCTCATAACTCGGACTATCATTAGAATGCCAGTGTAGCACGAGATCACGTTCATTGCTTAATTAAGATTATCTTGAAAGGGAGCGACGAGCCGATATTTTACATCGGCGTGTATTGCTCATGCCAACTTATATCAATCGAAAGACACGATGTTGATACGAGTATACGATCTTAAAATGTCTTTTGCATGCTGTTTCTCTTATTGCTGGGCTATATATGTTCATACTATGATGTTTTTCTTCAATTTTAAACGTTTAGAAAGTTTTATAATATATATGTTATTTGAAAATATATCTTATTTTGTAAGGAAGATACATCTTAATGAAGAAGACATAAAACGTCCCTTCGAAAAAATCGATTTTTACGTTTATAAGCATATGTTTGAATAATACGGAATGAACGACACTTACGAGCTTTTTTGTTAAATATTATATTAAAATTTAAACTTTTACATTATTTATAAAAAGACATTTGCTGGATATAATTTATTCGTTTATTAATGAGATCAAAACGATTGAAAACGGAGACCGAGAAATATTATTGAAAATACATATATGTTATTATATAAATTCTGTTGTATTAATATTATTAATACGTATATGTTACAAAAATATCATTTACATTCGCACATTCGATTCACATTAATAAGGCAAGATTATTATAATAAACTGTATGAGCTATTAACGATGACATACATAGAGGAAAGGACAGTATAACGGCAGAATCGCAATGTCATGCTGATGGCAACGTTTTAACCGCAGCGATGTTTTGCACTTGCACTAGGAAATGCTAATTAAACACCACGAAGTTGAAATTCACCATACAATTAATTAGACGAAGGCCAACAGGTCGTCGTAGGAAGATCAAAGAGATTAAAATTAATGTAAGTGAAGGATATAATTTGAGGAATAGTGTTTAATTAAGAAATTAATTAATTAGTTTGCTTTATTTGTTTTTTTACTAGTTTTTAATTTAATTTTTTTTTTAAACATTTGTGAATTAAAAAATTATTTAAAGTCGCTATATTATTAAA
>Ga0157363_1004066_pt1 | contig 13393 bp, 4 predicted proteins | sample AttsexASBM1_FD_111477 | JGI IMG/M metagenome (GOLD analysis project Ga0157363, IMG submission 111477) | Fungus gardens microbial communities from leaf cutter ant in Ribeirão Preto, State of São Paulo, Brazil - Atta sexdens ASBM1 | ecosystem: Host-associated > Fungi > Mycelium > Unclassified ...
ATTATCCACTAAATTTCATTTTTTATATAGTAGAAAGAATTAAAGTTTTAATAAATAAAAAAATTCTCAATTAGACCACTAATAAGAATAACAATTCCTCAAATAAGAACATTAAAGAAAAAACGAGTTGATTCACAATTCCATTATGTACAATCTATTTCTGAAAAATTTAAAAATATCAAAGACACTAAACTCTCGTTTTTCAGTCTTAACAAATTCAATTCAATAATAAAAGCACAAAAAGATCCTCTTCCTGCAGATTGCAAAAAGAACATTGCGTATAAAATTTCTTGTAACGATTGTGATGCGTCTTATGTTGGACAAACATGTAGACAATTAAAAACGATGATTTCCGAACACAAAAATGACATTAATAGAAATAAAACCAATCCTTTGGTTGTCATGAACCATAGAACACGTCACAATCATGATTTTGATTGAAATAATGTTCAAATATTAGATACAGAAACGTAACTACAATAAAAGACTAATATCAGAAATGATAAACATCAAGCGACAAAAGAACGGTATTAAGTTAAACAAAGACTGAGTTATTTAGTTCTTCATATTTTTGTTATTTGACTGACTAAAAACTTATAGCTAAAAATAATACATTTTCATTACAACGATTGACATCGCAGCATGAACATCATTGACTTACACAATATAGATTATATTTATTTAATTATCGTTGTTTCGTCTTAAATTTTAATTCACGAAAAAAAGAATTTGCGTTACAACAACTATGGTGTTAGGACTAATTTGTATTTGTAACTCCTGAGATAAATCTCCATAGCAATTCTTGTAAGTTTTTTAATATTTTTTGACTCTAATATTCATTTATTATATTTAAGGTCAAATATCATTGACCATCCAACTTTAAATTAATTAATTATGGGAAATTTGATGTCGGAATATAATCACAGAATGAAGATTTTTATGAATTTTATGTAATACATTCGCATGAAGGCTAGAAATTAGCTAGAAATAGCCAAATTCGACAAATATATTATTTATAGATTGTTTTAGAATTTTAGTCGAAATAAACAATCGAAATAAACGTAATTATTATAGCGCCGATTCCTAAAGGCATATTTCTAGTTTGTTAATTGTTTTAATATAAGAAATCTTATTTTATTATAAGTCTTATATTTTAATTTCTTCTAAAAATTTAATTAATTATAAATCTGAATATCATTTTTGGATTATTATATTTGAGTTTCCTACATAGTTATTTTCATATTCAACAAAATTATTTTCAACAATATTATTTGTATCTAAATTTTTAGATACTTTTCAGATACAGTAAAAGCATACTTTTTGTGTATTTTTAAGTAAGTAAATTTTGCTTTCTGTTTTTATTCTTTCGCGTCATAGATGAGACATGATATTTAGAAACAATGCATGACATTTCGTCCATCGAAAAAATCAACTTATCCAATAAATCGACTATGAAAAGAATAATTTTGCTGAAATATCTACAAAAATTTTACTGTATACAGATTTAAAAAATTTTGTTCGACATTCTGTAAACCTGCAAATAATTATATACAGAACGCTCAAGTTGATTACTAGAATGTTGAAACATTTTAGAGCATTGTTCATCATGCTCTTGAGCGTCCTACAAAATTATCTTAATAATTCAACAAAATTATTTTCAAATCTGTTTAATTAAATTTTTAAATCAACAAAACCGTTCTTTTCTCATGAAATGCCAGGAACTCGGTACACTCGATACAGCGCGCACTCGTCAGTCCGGATCGGACAAATTGACCGGCTTCCGCAATCATAATGGCCCTTTTCTCCACACACATCTCGTATCCTCGCGACGACGGTCATCATTCTACGACGTATTATCAAGCGATCACGATATTACACGTTCCACGTGCGGCGCGTATGTGATTTACAGTCTGCAGCGCAACGGCGCAGAGTCCAAGTCCGGTCTGTATTGAAGCACCGAATACTAGTTTTCCTCCGCGTCTATGTTAACGGATGCGTGCGTATATGTGTGTTGCGTGCGTGCGTGCGAGGAGGGGACCACGAGGAAAGGACCCTGTTAGTCCCCCCGGAGTAGGCTCGCGGACGACGGGAAGGGGGTGACTGGGGTTTCTATATCGGGGGACTACGATAACGCAGGTCTGCCCCGTCTAATTATTCGTATTTACTCGCAGAGGTTGCGAAGAAGAAGCGCGATCAGAAGCGGAGCGGAGCGGAACGGAGCGGACGTCGCGGTCGGGGCACGGCGGCACGGCGCAATTCAGGACGACATCGGGAGCGAGGAAAGGATGGCTGGCCGTCTTCGGGGCACGGCCAGGATGCTCGCCGTCTGCCTGGTCTACCTTTGGACCCTCCTCGGTGAGTTACGGGTTACCGGCGGTCCTTTATACGCTCGTCTCTCCCTCTGCCTTTCCTGTCCACGCTCCCACCCTGTTCATGTGAGCTGCCCCCCTTGCACCGTTGTTTCCTCTTGGTGACTCCTCGTTCCCCGATCTCTCCAAAGTCATTCATTGAAAAATGCATCGTACGAGCCGGCTGGAACATGGCGGTCCATTGATATATGGACCCCCCCCTGTTGCTGCTCTGGTAAATTTTAGAGCAATCGGCGCCACATTCTTCCATGGAGAGATAAGATAAAAATATACTGACAAAAATTTCTACTTGAAAATGAACGAATCAGAAGATTCTGATTGTATAAAAAAAATTCCTGTCATCGTAATTAGACATCTGATTATCTCGATTAGAATTCTGATTGATATATGATCAAAATCTTCTGGTTCGTCTAGTTTTAATCAGAATATTTTTCAATATAGAATCTTGTATTGCTTGTGCAATTTTAAATAATATATAATAATATAGTGCGTCCAGTAGTTTGATATTATATTAAATTCGCTTTGAACACAATTCCTTTTTAAAAAAATAGGCTATCGTAACATAAAAATATATATTTACGATAAACTATACAACAACGTGTGTCATATCAAGAGATACGATAAGTACTAAAACTTACAACGATATCAGTAATCCTATGTAAAAAACTTGTAAAACTATACTTAGATATATGTCTCGATAGGCAAATGTCCTATAAGTAATCTTTCGAAGAAACATTATTTCATGTTAACTAAAAAAATTTCTACTACAAAATATATTTTATACTTTTTTCTTTTGTTTCTTTTTTACTTTGTCTATGTCATTTGTTTCTTTTTCTTTGGGAGAGATTATCCCTTAACACTGTTTTATTGAATATCCTATATATAATAATCTATATTTCTGAACATCCTGTACAATATAATCTAAATTTCTCGATGAGAAATAGAAGAAGGACTATTTTTTTTTGTTCTTGTTTTTACAGGTTCATACTGTCAAATGGCACCAGGTGATTATTCTCGTCGAATTGAGAACCGCTTATAGTTTATATAAAAAGAATACGTGCAAGCCAGTAAAGATTCGTTCAATTGTTTCACGCAGCAATCGGTCGAAGCGTTACAGAGAAAGAAAAAAAAATAATAAAAAAGAGAACATATATAATGCCCGCCAATGCTTCTCGCTCGTCGTGTAACAGGGACTCCGCACGAATTAACGGTACTCCGTTTAACATGCACACACATTCACACATACGCATACACATACGGTACGTACCGTGTGTCTCTTCTCGGATCGTCTCGAGAGAGGAGCGATTCTCGTCGTCTGGCGTTACCGTTGTCAGTCGACGCGCGACTCGCAGTCGATGACGTCGTCGAGCATTCGGTTTATATTCACATATTTACACGTGCACGCATACGTATCTACCTCAAAAGTCCACGATGAATTTTCGCGCGATAACGAATAATTACTGGAAATTATGCGTCATACTTGCAGCCATAGCTGGTGGCATCAAGGGCTGGCAAGTAGGAAATGGTCACAAATACAAGCTGACGAATACATTGATCTTTAAAGAGACTGAATCGTCGAAATCCACTGGTGACGTCGGTTTCAGGGTGACCGGCGAGCTGGACATCACTGCCCTATGGCAAGATTTTAACGATCCCAATATCTTTTTACTTAAATTCGAGGTACGATACATTTCATCATTATTTAGTTATTTTCAAATATCGCGAATCTCTTCAATAATGTTACTTATCACAGATATAGAATGTTGCGTAAATCGAATCATAATTTAAATCTTTCTTTGTTTATTTCAATTTTGATTTTAAAGACAGATAAAAAATTAATCAATACTTTTCTTTATTACTCTACAAAATTTATTTTAATTATAAATGATTTATTTTAATTATAAAAAAATACAAATATTAATTTTTTATAAGTATATAACTTTATTAAATCGTTAAAATGTTTTAACTTATAATGCATCGAACAACTTTGTTAAAAAATTTATCTTTACTGAATTTCTGTAATTTTATGCAAATTTATTTAATGAGTTACTTATGTATTTATATACCTTTTAGACACCTGAAGTGAAAAACTTTTAAAAAAATGTAAACGTAAAAGTAACTAATATATTTTATTAAAATTATATAATTTAATCACATACGCAAATTTATTTTCAAAATTTTATTAATTGTAAAACTATCCAAATTTTATCAAAGTATATTTTATTATATTTATTTTAATCAACTCGATTTGTTAATAAATAACGAAATTTTTCAATATGATAATAATATAGTATTGTATCGAGTTTTTTCAAGTTATATCAAAGATATACAGAGGAATTATTTAAAATAATATATAGTTAATTATATTACATTCACATATGAACATATTTTTTCTTTGTTCTGCACGTGTTGTAATTGGAATTTCATAATCAATACAAGAATTCAAAATTAGATAAGTGATTGATTCGGCATACATATTCATTGTTAAAAAACAAAACACCTATATAATTCCGAGAAAGTTTTAATGCCGTAAAAAGCACGCTCATTGATACTGAGAAAGGTCGTGTCGAGTTACATTGAATGTCGATAATTCCATATCCGGGAGATAAAATGTTTCTCCGATTTACAAAATCTTGAAGATGAAAGTTTTGAAAATAACTTATAATATTAAAGTATAGTATTGTATAATATTAATTATAATATTATGATATTAAATTAAACTTAATATAATATTAATTAATTAAATAAATTAGTGACAAACTTCTCAACTAATATATTGAGTCAAAAAACTTTAAGGTCCGGTTGCACCAATGTATATTTGATTTTTAATCTCTCGTTTTAAAACCGAAAACAAGAACAAAGAGAGCCTCGCTTAAAATTAAAGTAACGTTGATGCAATCGGAGGTAAAAGAATTAAAGTTTATAAAAGAATTAAAGTTTTTGAAATTTATTGAGAAAAACTTTTTTAATACATTAATATATTAAAAAAGTTTTTTCTCGGTAAATCCCCCTCTCAAAAAAATATAATTGTGTGTGTGTGTGTGTGTGTGTGTGTGTGTGTGTGTGTGTGTGTGTCTAATTAGTTAATCAACAGTTAAAAATAAAGTTAAAAAATTTAAAAGTAACTTTGTCTTTAATGAAATTATGTTTTAATTTATTAAAGTTAAATGATTTTTATGATTAACTTTATAAAATTAATTTATCTTTAATTAATTTTTAATTAAATTTCATTATACAATATGTATCAAATGAAATATTACAGTATATGTAATACTAAAATAAAATAATAGAAAGAATAATTTATAACAAATAAAGAAATAATATAAAAAGTAAATTATAATGTATGTAAATATGTGTAAATATGTGTATGATGTATTCGTTTTTTATTAGATAAATTTATGTGGAGTTTAATAGATTCGTCTAAATTAAGTTATAAAAGCTATAACAACAATTTTGAAAAAAACTTAACAATAGTTCCGTAACAGTAGTTCTAAAGTATAGGCCCAAAAGTCTAAAGATTCTAAAAAAACAATTAAAGATTTTTGGCGAATTCATTAAGGATAGACTTAGTCATCTATAATCTTAATCCTTGCATATACTCATATTAATATTATAAACCATTTCTTTTTTTATATATAATTATATATTATTATATATTATTATATTTTAAATATCATTGTAAATAAATATAAAATACATAATAATAAGTAAATCATAATAATAAGTAAATCATCTAAATAAGTAAAAGATCACAAATCTTTTTCAGGCGTTAGACAATGTTATAAAAAATGCTAAAGATTGGAATGGAAGAGAAAGGAGAGGAAAATTAGTGAAAAGTGTAAAATAAAAATTATTTTAAAATAATTGTTTCGTAAACTAATAGTTTAGTCCTTAATAGTTTTTCTTGTAAATAGTTTGTTCCTGAACGTTATTCGTTGTTGTTCAAATATTCTATAGAATGTGTTATTTCTTATTTGACATATTAATAAATCCTTTCATTACACAACTGAGTAACTAAAGCCTCAATGATCTAAGCTACATCTTTAATGCATAAATAATAAGATTTTTACGAATTTATATACATATCCCGTTCTACAAAGCATACCGAAATGATTTTGAATCTTGAAATAATATTTCTATCAAGTACAATGTTATCGTCAGATTGTCAGTAGAAATTAAGGAACTGCGCCGTGATTGAATGTAATAATTGTCGCTAATCAGCGGCAATTATTGTATTCAATGATAATAAAAATCCTGTTTAATTTATATATTATAATATGCAAAAATTGAATCAGGTCACTAGCAGATTATCTCTAGTGTAAAAGGTCTTAAGTGAAGAGCTTGAATAAGCTCTGTGATAAGGACCTGATCTTTTAGTCTTGTCTTATTATCGCAAAGTTGCATTACATTTGAGGTTCCCATCAGGATTCCTTATCCGGACTCGATTGTATAACTTGATAGGGATCTTTATTGCACCCTGATTCAATTTCTGCTCGGGTTATTGATTAATATAAAACATAATTATTATATTAAAATATATAATATAGATATTTAAATGATATTAATGTAACACAATCGTTAAAATAAGTAAGATATTTTTTACATATTAATTTAATTCACAAAGCAACTTAATTATTTTTAAATCAAGTTTTAATTAAATGACTTTGATACATCTAGAAAATTGTAGATTTAATAATTTGGGATTCTTGAATATTTGACAAATCTTGATAATATAAATATCTCTTTATATAAATATTGTGATGTTCTCTCTTTCAGTTACTATCACCGCAGTTATGGATCAAATCTCGGCGAGCTCCGGAGCCGGAGGGCTTCGTGGAACACTCGTCCAAGATAGAACAGATTGCCGAGAAGCCTTTCTTCGTACTCTGGCGACACGGCGATGTCGAGGCCATATACATGGATCCAGCTGAGAGCGCGTCATCCGCGAACCTGAAACGCGGCCTAGCTAGTCTCTTCCAGTACCGAACGCTTGATGACGAAGTGCGTCAACGAGACGCTTCCGGCTTCTGCGACGTGACTTACCTCATGTCCAGAGATAATGTTATTGAGAAACGAAAGACTGCCTGCACGCATGGCATACTGCCACCATCGAAGCAACACCCGAACCCGATATTCGCCGTTAGACTCGAGAGTTATCGTAATTCCAAGTACGTGCTAACGCAGTCGCTGTTGCCAGAGCGCGTGAACGATTATGAAGGACACAAAATGACCTTGGTGTCTAAACCTGACATAGGTACGAGTGTCGTATCAGAGAGAACATTGGAACAGACAGTCGAAGCCATCAGTGCAACAGCAATTCAGGCGAATTCCGCCAAGCAGGCGGTGATGCTGCTTAAGCCTGAATATAAAGAGACCGACATCGAGCTCCAACCGATGCTCGCCACATGTCCTGATACCGGATGTCCCACGGTAAATCTTTCTGTCTTTTCTATTTTATGTCTATTTCAGTTCTTTTCATTGTTATCGAACGACGGTGATAGATAACGAACTAATAAACTTGTAGAAAATGCTCTGATGTGTGAAGGTCGGATCTGTATTTGAAATATTATTATTTGAAAAACATTATTGTAAGACAATTATATTTTGTATTTCAGTGAAACACATGAAAATTTTTTTGTATTTTATATTTCATGGAAACATATAAAAGTATTTTGTATTTCAAATATTAAGATTGACGATCAAACTTATTATTGAATTAGAAAATCTAAAAAAACTTTTAATCTTCCGATTTTACAAAATATGTAATACCTTCATGTGCTTCGCTAAAATACAAAATACACTTGCAAAATATACTTGCAAAATATACTATTGCAAATAATATGTTTTAATAAAAACATTTCAAATACATTTCCCCTGAAGTTGCAAAGTAGATAAATAGAAAACAACGCAGGAGATCTTGCAACGCTGTCTGCTATTTGTATTAAATAAGATTTCAAATTTTACTGTTGTTGATTATTAAAATAATTAGAAAAATTGAATGTTCTTTTCTAAATATTTTCTAAAGTTTTAATATAAATTAAAAATAATTGACGGGTTACATAACATTCGCGCACTTAATATATCAGTTTATATTAATTCTCTATGAGATATTATATATCTCATTGCATGATAAATAATTTCAAGAATCGAATGTTTTTTTAGGAATGTCCTCTAAAATTCGAATATAAATTAAAAATAATTGACAGGTTACATAATATTTGTACTTAATATATTAGTTTTTATTGATTCTGAGACATGAATGTTAATGACTCTAGATAAAAACTTGACACCATGAAAACTGCAGTACGTTCAGTTTTTCAAATAAATATATAAATAAATATATGAATACATTAATGTGTGTATTAATAATATGTACATAAATAATATATAATATATAAACAATAATATAATAGTATATAAATAATATTTTAGTATAGTGTGCTTATATATTTCGTATTAAAACCTTGAGTCTATATCTCATTGCAGATTGATCAGGCGATCGAAGAATATTATAAAACACTTACCGCTTCCGAACTGGGCACGGCGAAATCCGCGTCAGCTTTCCTTAAGCTTTTACCTCTAGTCAGGAACGCCTCGCCCGAGGAGCTACACAAGATCTTAAAGACACCGCGCAATCAACGGATAAAGATGCAGCTGCTGGATATATTTGGCGCTGCTTCTACATTATCCGCTCATCAAGCTGCCATGAAGATACTCCGGCAGGATGAGACCGGCGACGAGACCGAGAGGTATCTGTGGGCACTATCTCTCTCGCCGACACCTCATGTTGATGTTGCCAGAGATATTCTACGACGTTCCGAGGAGACGATGCAAAACGATAAAGTGTCCGAAACTTATGCACTTGCGGCGGGCGCGATGGCGCGACATTATGGGTCCGCCGCGGTGATAGAGAAAGCGCGAGTTAGCCTGGAACTAGGCTTGGAGACCTGCACTGGCGAGGAGTGCAAGCTTAAGTTCTTGCGAGCTCTGCGAAACCTGAGATGTCCGGCGGCGATACCCACGTTGCTGGTATACGCATTAAGCGACAGCAAAATCATCAGCACCGCCGCTTGGCGCGCTTTAAAGGTCCTTCCACGTGAAGCTGTGACCGATGAGTTGAAGAGCGTGGCACATAGGGTTTTCTATCAGATCGGAGGGCCGCGAAGAGACAGCAGCGTGCGAACGATCGCGTTAGACGTTATCCTAGAGAACGAACCTTCCGAAGAGATTCTACGCGATTTCGTGAAATATTTGAGCAGCAAAGATCCAGCCTACGAAGTTCGCAAATACCTGAGTCAACGTCTGGAGTTACTCGCCGAGAGGGACGCGCGATTCGCCGAATACCTAAGAAATATATATGTCAATGGCAACATGACGCTCAGCAATTATCACATGCAAGCGCAGCGGGGTCTTAGCACCGCTTTCGCGAGGTACTTCCTGCGCTCACCCGACAGTAATGGTTCATTGGTTACCGTTCAGGAAGTGAATTCCGGTCTTCTGAAGCGCGGCATCGTGGACGTCATATTGGAGAGCAATGAACAACGGCAAGCAATGTTCTCGCTGGGGCTATTCGCTGGCGGTCTTGGCAGTTTCGTATCGAATCAAGATGAAATGACGGAAGGTGACGATCTCGAGGTGGCCACTGCTGGAATGGAGATCGATATTCTTGATGTCGGGATACGACCGTTCGTCTTTTTCACTGGGCAAGGCGAACTGATGGGCCACGTCTGGTCGGGCACTGCAGACACAAGGACTCCCGCCTTTCAAGCTCTCGCTTCACTGTACAGTCATAATGAATATGTGCCATTGGGATCCGGTTTCGTCGCTGAACTCGACGTTCAAGGTGCCGTGAGCTTTGAGCTGGCCGGTGAGATCCAGCTTAGTCTATGGTCGAGAAATGCACGCTCCCTGGTGGAGATGAACGCCGGCGTGACGATCCACGGCGGCACCAGGGTGCACACGAGCTTTGTGCAGAGCAAAGCAGAATTCACGATGGCGATGGAGCCGAAGCTCCAACTATCTACCACTGTGGATTTCAGTGGACCTTCGGCGTTGTGCATGAGACTAAGTCAACCGATTACTGCGGTGAAGTATCAAGTCTACAAAATCGAAAGGATACCCGGCAGCCGGCATAGATTGAGAAAAACGCGCCGGATGAAAGTTCATTCACCTGGCAGATCCTATAGGCTCAATCAAAAAAATAATGAAATGTGCGCGAAGTTCGCGAATTTAAGTTAACGCATACCGAAGACTACTCAGTGATTTTTTTTATCGATTACGAAAGGATTAGGAAACTATTGTTTTTATTATTGTCATTTTAAGAGTGAAATCTATGATAATATGGCATCTATTTTCAAATCGATGGATAATGCTATATTTCAACCTTGATGTGACAATTTCATTCATGACTCAAATTTATTTTAGATTAATATTGTTTTAGCATTTTAGTCAAAGAAGATCCAAAATTTAAATCTTAAAATTTTCTTTATATTCTTATTTAATTATTCTAAAAATTAATTGCAATTCCAATTGGCTGATTTTGTATATAAAAACTCTAACAGTTAAAAACTAAAACAGTTAAAAGGTTTTTCACAAAAACAAGTTTCCAAAAATTTTAAATTCTCAGGAAATAAAAATTTCTTTATCTGCAAATTGTTCATCTTGAAAATATAATAATTTTTCGCCGGATGTATAATGAAGATATAAAATGAAGTTTAGACTCTCTGGTGGAAGAATTTTATTGAAATTTTAACAGAATGGCTGCAAATTTGCTAAAATTTTGCTGAGATTTCACAAAAGTTTTTTATTCAATAAAAAGTCATTTTCTCTGCTAAATTGATGAAATTTGTCTAAAAAGTTATAATTGTTTCAAAAAATTTTCTGAAAAATTTGTTGAAATTTTTTTCTCTAATAATACGTTAAAATTTGCCGCAATCAGTACGCTTGAATTCTATTCTTCACAAAATAGAATATAAAGCCCAATATTATGAGATTTTTCCTCTGCATTTTAATAGTAAATAATTTAGAAGTCATTCTTTACGAAAAAATCAGCGAGTTTTCAAAATTAGATTATAAAATGAGGAAATATATTTTTTTAAATATAATTTTGTTTAGAAAAATTGTAAAAATGAATTCAGGGACCCACACTTGTGTTTACTAAAAAAAACATGCAATTTAATTTTCAAATTCAATTAAATTTCACCCGAGCTGAAAATTGTTTCAAAACGTGGAACAATTTCAGCAAAATTTTTCAGCAAAATTTTTTCACCAAGACATTAATAAATATTTTAAGGACAAATTTAAAAAAAATAAAAATCTCTAGTTTGTTTAATTCTTACAAAAATTTTATGTCTACTGCTTATTTATCCTATAGTGTTACAATTTTATTTGTTTTTATAACATATTAATAATGACATGTTGAAGAAGGAAATGTTATTTAAAGTATAATGTAACAACTTTTCACTTTTTATTTATAAAATGCTCTATATTCTTTACAAATGTTAAACATTAAGTTCATTTAAAAAAATTTAGATTATGATGCCAAATTGTTTGATTTCTATTAGTAACGTTTAAGGTTGCACGAGATCAAAACAAAACGATATTTGTAAAGATATTGTATTGATAAAAATATTGTATTGAAAAATTTTGAAAATTTTAATCTTGTCTCGGTCTTGATCAATATTCGTAGCAAAAATCTCTGGTCTTGTTTCGTTTCTAATTGAACAAACCTCCAGTGTTTTGTTGCGATAATACTTTGATTAACAAGCTCGCGTAAGTTCTCTCTTTGTAACAAAATAGCTCCTGTACACAAAAGTAGCCACTCTTGCCGCGCGGCGGAAGTTGCTATGATCAATGTCTCGCTTGCTCGAAAGTAATAGATATAATTTCCGCGAGACAAAAGTGATAATTATACAGAATAGGTCCCGCAGCTTAAAAATCAATAAAATTAACAATTATATCACTAACAACTTTTTTCTCTTATTTAACAACTTTTTTATGTAACAATTTTTTTCTCTTATTTATAAATATATACATAATTTTTTTAGAAACCAATAATATCAAGACAAGACCAAGAATCTGAACATCTTGTTTTGATATTATCTTAATAATTTATTAGTAATCTTGTCTTGATCTTGTCAAGAATGAATTTGGACGAATTCGAGGCAAGACAAGACAATATTAAGATTAATCTTGATATCTCGTGCAACCCTACTAATATTACATTGTGAATAGTTTTATTCCGACAAAACTCAAACAGAAATAGCAGGAAATATAGTCCGTATTTAGAACGTACTTTTATTGATAAATACTTGATTTCTTTTTTAAAATTTTATAGTTTATATATAACTATATATATTTAATATATTAACATCGTTATAAGCGCATTCTGAATAGACTTTTATATTTCCTGTTTTTTTGAGTCTTGCCGGAGTAAAATATGACGCTACTCATAGAGAACGACTTAGCACTATAACGTAGATTTTAAAAAACTTGATTTCTGTGGAAAACCTTTCAATTAATCTCTATTTTGTCTTATTTATATTGTACTTCAATTTTATTTTTGATATTATAATAATATATGCATTCTTCTCTTCTTCGAAAATCGAATCATCTGGGTTCAAATGTATTTATATTCTGTATTTTGTACACTCGTTTTTACACATCACGTTCTGTTAATAAAAAAACGAAAGAAACATACTCTTCGTCCTGCAGAGTTCACGACGTCTAATTACAAATAATTCCGTTACTTCAAAAGTGATACAAGAAATTATTTTCTACTGACAATTAAGATCTTTAAAAGTATCGATATTTTGATTGTGAATTTTTGTAGATAAATTTAAATCTGTAAAAAATAAATAAAATATAATCCGACCTTTCTGATGGTAACACATTTTTGACTTTTATACAATCTGGAATAAAATAAAGAACGTAAATTAAAACGTAATTTCTCAAATACCTTTATTGTTGACCGAATTAAAATTCATATTGCTGACGGAAGAAATAAAGTTTCCCAGAAAAAGAAA
>Ga0157363_1004067_pt1 | contig 13392 bp, 6 predicted proteins | sample AttsexASBM1_FD_111477 | JGI IMG/M metagenome (GOLD analysis project Ga0157363, IMG submission 111477) | Fungus gardens microbial communities from leaf cutter ant in Ribeirão Preto, State of São Paulo, Brazil - Atta sexdens ASBM1 | ecosystem: Host-associated > Fungi > Mycelium > Unclassified ...
ACACACACACACACACACACACACACACACACACACACACACACACACACACACACACACACACACACACACACACACACACACACACACACACACACACACACACACACACACACACAAAGTCGTGAAAAAATAAGTAATAAAAATACATGCCATTTTATTTTTCATAAAGTAGTTTTTTAAGGTGTAATTAACATTAAATATTGATCAAAAAGTTATCTGTCCGTATGTCGTGCAATGGTATTATATATAATTATTATATTCTAGAAAAAGAGCAACCTCGTTATAGCGTTCAGAGCCCCAAACCGCGCGCGGTTTCAGTGTACTTTATTATTAATATTATAGAAGTAATAATCATATTGTAATTATGATAACATAATTATAGCAACAAAATACCAAACATTTTTCAATTAGTATATTATTTAATAATATTTTTCAAAATATTTTTCCTCACTAATGAAAAATTAGCTTTATATCAAATTTTATCAGTGCTAATTCTTTGTAATGTACTTCCATTTTTCTTACACGATAACTTTTTTCTTGTAACACGTCGCTGTGCAAGAATACAAAAAATAATTTATGCTCTTCAGTTAGGAAACGATATTAGGAACGATATTACATGATAAAAATGGACAGTGTCGGGAAATGAAACATTTCGACGATCGTTCGGTATTATCGTGCACCGTAGTGTCGCGTCGCACAGCGAAACAGAGCACGAGAAGCTCCATGGGCGCGACGTCTCACGGCACTTATAACTCGGGAGCTTATTTTCGCGGCGGTACGTGTTCTCCACGAGTGGGTGAGCATCCGTGGAAACGGTTTCTAACGGTGCCATCCTGACCCCGGTCACGCATCGCGGGGGCGAGGGAGCGTCGTTAGAAGATGGAATCTCGTAGTCGCTGCCGCCCGTGAGGCGCAAACGAACCTTCACGTAGGTCCTCCTCTCCCCCACCCCCTCCTTTCTTCCGTTCGCGATGTCGACTCTCGATTGCCGCCTAATTATCGTGCGTGTACCTCCGTGGCTGAAATTAAATGAGAACGCTCCGCGAAATTTTGCACGAACCCCACGCGTCGATATGCGAAAATTAAATTGTACGCCATATTTCGTTCCGGGTCTTCATTTCGGCCCTCTAACTCATTTATCTAGTCACGTTGAATATATAACGCGTACACATAATAATAAAATTAAAATTAGAGGTATATTGTACCATCATGTAACAAAGTTAATGAACCTTCATATAACAAAGTTAATGAATGAATTAATTTATTAAATATATCCTTACAAATGGAAATTTAAATATGCAAAAATAAATTTTTAATAAAAATTAGTTCGAAATTAAAATGCTGATCTCCGATTTTTAAAAGAACTCGAGTTGAGTAACTCTACATAAAAATTATAATAAAAACGACCGTTGAAACTTTCCTGATTCTCTAATTTTTATTTTAATAATAGATTTCTTGCATTCTCTTAGATAGCGCACGTTAATGTCTTCCGTTTCTTACAAAAAGATTTTCAGTTAGTAGAAAATCGTTACAGTTAAACGGTGATAAATGGTCTTTTTGATATTATCATTATAATCTAACGCAAACTTCATTAGAAGGGATATTGCGAAGAAGGTAACAAAGGCAGACGATCTGCATATCCTCAGTACACTCTGAACCGAATCTCGAAGCGCTGTTCCGTACAAGAGCCGTTGTTAAGGTGTAGTAACCTCCGGCAAGCTCCGTTATGCAAATCAGGACGCGTTACATATGGCGGTGCATGCAGAAACCACTTCCTGAGACGTACGCGTGTAAATTCCGCGGCGGTAACGTTCCTCATCGTCATCGCGATCTAATTCTATTTTTTTCTTATCCCATCGAACTGCAGATTCCTCTCCCGCTTTGTTTGACAAGACGTCTATTTACTGCCTTCTTCACGACGAGCTTATAAATTTTTGCTTTCACCAAAGAGAAACGTTCGCGAATGATTCTTACTGTTTGCGCAACTTCCATTATCTTCGACCAAGTATGCTCACGATATTTATTTTCCTTTCCAATTTATTTTGTTGCTTGCAATGTCGCTGTCAGGTCAACCCGCGTGCCACAGATAAAATAGTTTTTCCCTTTATAACGAGCAGATCGAAATAATAATGGAGTACTTGTTTTGAAAATAGAAAAGTAGTTTTATACCTCAAAGCTAGATAGCTCAAATTCATGTTGTCGCTCATGCGCTTGAAATTGTACTTGGAATAGGATTTACATTTTGCATGAAGTTACGTAGTGAATATACATATATATGTAAATATACACATTTTTGCGTCATAAATCTAACGAATTTTATTCGCTACTACGATTTATTTAATCACTGACACATATTGTATCTCTGAAATATATTTTATTATCTTATATTTTTGTGTTATATAATCATATAATATAATACTCTTGAGGCTTCCATATATATTCTCTTCAAAAAAATTAGCAGAGCTTGTGAATTATTTTCGTTTCTTGATACATCATTAAATGACAAGGGATGTAAAAATAAAATACTAATTATTTGTTTAAATAAACCAACTTTTAACAACGGATCAAGACATTCTATGGGATAATTCGCAAACTTTTCTTTGAACACATAATTAGTTTTTACGTTGCTTATTATAATTTTGATTTTACTATGACGAATTGTTTTTAAACCCACCCTAGTCAATAAGGGAGTACGTTTACGAACGAAAAAGATTCGATGAAGAATTCAAGGAAGAAAGCCTTTCTCCGCACATGATCGACACACAAGCCATTCTGTTATTTTTGAAGGGAGCAAGACGAAATTCCACAACTTCCGACCGCCAGTAGTGACACCGACATTTTCTTCGTTATCCACGAACAATTTCCCCTTGACATCGGAAAAACGAGTCACCCTCAACAACAAGCTGTCAGACGAAATTGCATTTTAACATCGTGTCGCGTTTCTCCCCCTTATAGTCTCCTCTCGAAAAATTCTCTTGCGGACCCTTTCGCATTCCTGCGAATCTTCATTTCCCTTCTCATTGCGGATCTTTCATCTATCTCATAAATAAATTTATGTTAGTTCAATAATCAAATCTCTGAATAAAAGTTAAATTTCTAAAAATTATTAAATTTAAATGAAACAGTATATAAATATGTCTATATGTGTCTATATATATGTTTACAATTATTTAGTATTAGCTATTGTAATTGCTTATAAAATAATTAGAAAATTAAGAATAGTTAAAATGCAATGTAATTTTGAGTATTTTTTTAACCCCAGAATGTTATCATATTATAATATTGAATGATACAATTGCTATCAATACATAAATTTTACGTAAGAAATACGCCACTCTTAATTAATGTGACACAAAGTTTTCATATTTTTCACAATTTTAATAAATATTTATTATTTCTAATCTAAACCTTCATAAACACAAGTAACCTAATTATTAACTTAAAAGATAAGAAAGAATAAGCGCACTATCAAATTTAAAATCTTGAAATCTTGATATATATGACGTATACAATTCAATATCTCCTTACTTAATAATTAAATAAAAAAATATAACAACAAAACTGCTTACAAATTGAAATACTTGTCACGCTTTCTGTTACAATACAGATCACCAAGAAATCCAAATTGATATATAACGAGCAGGATTTTTAAAAGTATATTTGTCCTAACTTTTAGTATAGCGAATTTGACCTTCTAATGACTACTGAAAACATAATTTAATTTAATGATCTCGCTCACTTATACGTAAAATTGACATACAATAATTTTCTATAAGGTTAAAGTTCTTTCATAAATAGAAATTCGTGTAATATAATTGATCAAAAAGTTAACTCTCGATAAAAATAAAAAAAAAGTACATTTTTGAGAAAAGAAAAAAATGCATAAACATATTCTATTATAATAAATAATAATAATATAATAAAAACTCAAAACAATTGTTAGTAATTTTATTTAATGTCGATTATACAAGAAATTTTCTTATACAAATATAAATTTTTATTAAAAAGAATCGATTTCGATGTACCTACTTATCACAGTAGAGTACAGTAATAAGATCTATTTTCAATTCTCTATTTTCAATGCTTTTCATTTTCTCAGAAAACCCAACATCCTGAGATCGTAGGAAGGAACGCACTTTCCTTATCATAATAATGTAACTCGGTGACATCGCGTTGCACTGTTTCGCAATGTGCGCCATTCACAAGCGCCAGCATTAGAATATCGCGCGGTGATATTACGCGACGGTGAATGCGAATAGCGTCGCGAGCGTGACCAGCCAACGGAGAAAACAGTGAACGTCCCTGCACTTGTAGCGAAATTGCTCGTAGATATATCCGCGGCAACGTGCCGCTACGTTCTCCTCCTTTTCCTCTTCGCGGCGGAAGTTGCGGCGCGTGCAATACGGATACACGCATATACACGGTAAGAACCGCAAGAATTGCCAAGAGATGGGCAAAGTAGAAGCAAACAGTTCTCCGGAAATAAGAATCCGGTAGAAAACCCGCATCGCTATTCCGGATCCTGCACGGCGATATGCATTTATTTCATGGACAGTTATTATCTTGGACGAACGTTACAGAACCAAAATAGCGCTAAAAGTATTCTGATATATGCATGTCCGCGCGCGCGTTTCCCATTTTTTTCTATAGTTTAATAAACTAATGGAATTTTGAATATTTTTTTGAATGTAATCCAAAAAAGAATACTGTAGAACAAAGAACAAATTAAAGGAGGATTGAAAATAACGGCGCAAAAGATTTCCAATAATTAATTTCAAATACTAATTTTTTTTATCTTTAACGTTGTGTGATTCAGTTACTTTGTTCCAATGACAAATTTTAACAAGTTTTAACGTTTAACGCTCCAATTTATTCTATATTACATTAATTTATTCGATGGATTTTATATTTATGTAAAACTGACAAAGTTTTAATTTTGCGATCTCGTCTTCGAGGTAGTGTAGTATTTTACTTAGCTTAACTAGTGAAGCACTTCTAAATTATGGGAAGATGTAGAAAATGTTTCATTTGATAGATTAATAAATGAAAATTGTCATATTGCTGAAGATAGCTAGAATGAAATCGAAACGTACAATTTTTCTGTTGGGCACAACTATGAAATAAATATATTCTGTAAAAGGTTGATAAGATGGAAATCTTTTGCGCACTAATTACCGTTATTATTACTTAGTTATTACTTAGTTGCTCTTTAACCTGTTCTTAATTATATATCGAGTGTTTTTATAAATTTCTGTTAATATTATTTTATTTGAATTGCTCTCAACAATTTACCTATAAATATATTTCCAACTTTCTTTAAAATGTATTTTCTGCGATATCAATCATTATTAATTAGATTGATGTATTTGATAATATCAACGTTATCTTGATTTTACTTACTCATATAATTGCTATCATATTATTAAATTTTTAATGAAATATCTAATTTCTAAATGTGTTTTCCATGTAACCATTCTCTGCGAATTAACCAATTACTATACGAAATGGTTAGCGGCTCGCAATAGTTGACCTCGAAACTTTGTGGCGAATTGCAGTTCCTAGTCGAAAGTTTCAAAAGAGAAATTCTAAAGGAAACAGGAATGTCGAAGCTGGGTAAAGCAGTCTTGGGACAAATTCACGAAACTGCAGCAGTTATCTGATTTCCACGATTCCTGTGGATTCACACACACGTTTACACGTATATGTACATGATATTACAAGACAGTGTGCGTTGACTAGCGGTAACCGCCCTTTGCAAGAGCTAAGCACGACAATGGGCAATATGACTATAACCATCTTGGGCGGAATAGTAAATGGGCGAAGCGTGTATTTCTGATTTTAGTCGGACGATAGCGAGAATCCTATTCTACATGTCACTATTACTCCCGTGCGCAAATAATAGTTAATTTGGCCAAATTGTTATTGGTCGCCTTCATAGAAATACAAAATGTGAACACAAACGGAATAATGTAGTTGTTCTAGTCGATGCCGCTTTCACTGTATTGTCATATATCGCCAATGCAGGGCTTTATGTTTCTCTGAATATGTTATGCAAGTAGAGCTCAAATCAATAGGTACATCGAGAGGAACAAGGTCGAATTTCTCAAATGGCCCGATTGCACAAACAATAGCGCGCGCGCGTGTGTGTGTGTGTGTTTGAAAACAAATATCTAAATATATAAACAAAGCCAATTCTATTATAATCTAAAAATTGCAAAATATACTGTTGGGAAAATACTCCATTATTTAATAAAAAAATTATCGTTATTTTTTAAAATTAAATTAAATCTATTTGATTAATTTCTGAAAATATTTTGCACTTTGTAAAGATTTTTCAAAAATAATTTTTCAAGAGCAGGCATATGTATGTATCTAAAATTTATGTATTTTATAAAGTAATATTCTATGACTTCATTTGACAATGTTTTAATTCGTAATTTCGATAAACCAATTAATAATTATTCGCACGAGTACTGCATTTTAGAGTAGGAACTGTAACTCAAAATTATCTGTGATGGCTGTCGAGTTTCGAAGTGGGGGAATATCTTGTGGTGGTTTCTCGCGAAACTTGCGGTGACTGTTGTTTGTCTCGCTATTTGCATGAACGCCGCGTACGTTCGCGAAGTACGTAGGTACGTACATCATGTCGTTGGCCACGATGACTACCGTTGACATCCCGTTGCAGTACCCTGCTGCGAACGATATGACTTACAAACTAGACCCATGCTAGAGAACTTCCCGTTTTGTTAGATGATGGCCATCTTGAATCATAGCTCTGTCACTATGTTATGTTGATGACTGTAAAGCGATCCGAAAATGCTAGCCACATGTTTCAGTCTCGAAACGTAAGAGGCTATAAACACCACTTTCGCGTTTAGGAAGTTTATTATCGTGCCATGAAAACTTTTCGGCGTTGAATGGGAAAACGCAAACTACAATATTCAAAAACACATTAATGTAATGACAAAAGTAAAAGATTTGTAGAAAATGGAGAAAACAGTATCAAGATATTCTAGTTTGCGCAATTAGAACGTTCATATTCTGGTCTCATGAGAAATATTATTCATTTTTTACTTCTATCACTTTCACTTTGATACTATTTAAATTTTCTATATACAGCAATATTTCACCGCAGATATTTAATAAATATATTTATATATGTACGTATACATATACGTATAAAACATCTTAAATATTCTATATATATATATAATATTTCGTATTATATATGTATAGAATATTTAATATATATATTTTAAATATTATACGTACAAAGATTTTTAGAAAAAAATTTCTGCTAGATATTTTTGGAAATTAGATAAATGAATTTTTTAACGCGTTTTTCTTCCAGAATACTATAGAATGCTTTGAAAAATAACTCTGATATCGTCAATGCGCATTTGATTGATATTAATCTGTAATTGTTCATTAAACGACGAATGACCACTCGCGGATAAGCTCACAACCACCACTCTCTCCAGCACGACCGCATCGTACATCGTCGGATTCGATCGCTTTAAAATTACAATTAGCACCTGTAAACGGATCCGCTTTGCCTGCGGGCTTTATACAAACTCTCGTACTTTGACCGAGTCGACGAGAACTGCCCTGCAGTGGCTCTCCAGTTTCGTATCTATCCGGTGTCTAACTGTTATCGCAGATATTCTCGACCATTTTCGACTCTCACACAGTTGTCTTGTCGAAAATTCCACCAAATGGAAGAAATTATGTTGCACTGTTTCCTAACACGTATTATTTCGCATATTCGTTGTACAACGTAATCTGAACAATTCGTTACACGTTTTAAATACGTCGCACGCAACGATTGTACAATAATTGATTCTTTATGTAATCGCGTATAAAATATAGATTTAAATACGTTAAATATCAGTTTTGACATTATTTAATGTGAAATATAGAAATTTTAAGTCTATCACATTTACACATAATAGATGAATCGTAAAATTGTAAAATTGTTGCGGTCTGATGAAATTGAAATATGTAATGTTATGTAATGAATTATTGTACAATAAAATGAAATCGATGTATTATACTAATCTATTTTATATCTGATTTTATAATCGCATTATTAACTTCGACTCAATAAATTTTTAGTAAATCGATACATTACGACGATGCGCGGCTTTTGTAAGCACACAAATAAATCTGAATGGATTTATTTATACATGGAATAATGTCGAAAATTTCATTCCATAGAGATATGATATTTTGAAAGCATGAAGTGTGAGTGAAAACCAGTGCGTTAATTCGGATCAGGGAGACTCGTTTATAATACCACGTACAAATGCGAAAAATTAATTTCTTCCGATATATAATATGATGTATAATACCATACATAAAATATATCAAATTTAATTAAATATCTCCGAATACATTAACGAGATATTCTCGCTTTTAGCTAGCAGATTCTACATATATCTAACTAAATGTATTACATTTTGATAAATACCTAACAAAAATAAACTATTTTAACATCATGATAAGCGTTATTTTTTATTTAAACTAAATATCATTAATATGTTAAATAAATCTTTTTTTATATGGTTTTTAAATTAAATAAAACGTTTCAATCTGCAAACATAAAAATTGCAGCATATAACTCGAATTTCACAGGATAAATCTTTATCTATGAGAATCTATATTTAATAATTGATAGGAATGTTAAAATTTAATCAATTTTCGCGATCTAAATCGAATGTTGATACTTATGATAACTAATGCAATTGTTAAAAATCCAAAACATATGACTATTGTTTTTATGGGCCACACACACACACACACACACACACACACACACACACACACACACACACACATATTGTATATGTATTACATGTATTATAATAAAGAAAAATAAAATAATAATATATGTACTTTTGTAAGAATAAATCTGATACAAATAAAATATCTATCGCAATTGTTAGTGTTTAAATTATACATTCATAAGCGATAAAATACAATTCGCAAGCAATTAAGATGTACTTATCAATAAAATTAAAAATAAAATGTAAATTCGCAAATGTTTTGACTCTGGCTTTTCAACCTCATTGATAAGTACATCTTAATTGCTTGCACATTGTATTTTATCGCTTATGAATATATAATCTGCGCATTAAACAACCGCAGAGGCTCACATAGGCACTTTATTTATATTATATGATGTAAATATGATATGTATATATAAGAGAGACGATATACTAGAGCTTGTAAATCTTATCAGACACATATAAACAATATTTCAAATATAAATAAATGTTTATGTAAGTGAATAATTATATAGCACGATAGAATAATTAAGATTAGAAGCATTTTTCCTTAAGAAAAAATTAAAATGAAAGCGTATTAAAAAAGTAATTTTTAACTATATTTATATGAGCGAATAATTTGATAGAAAGAGATTGTATAACGAAGATTTAATACAATGTACATATTTGGCAGAGAAACTTATTTGTTCATTACAAAATATACATGTATGTAATCTAAATTGTATATTTTTTCAATTAGTTTGCAAAAAAGATCTTAAAAGAATTACCCTAGTTACATAATTCATTAAGAATTATTACATACAATGAAAGTGTTCAGTTTACTTATTGAACTATTTCTCGCCATTGTTTCGGACTTTCCTGTGAAATGAACAACTTCAAAGACCCATGACATGATTACATGTGTATTACTGTGTGCATAGGAAAAATCCTATGCAAGAGAGTATCCCACGTTTTCCATTCGGCGATAACAACGAGGATCGATGAGGAACGCGAAGCTCGCACGTATCGCCACGGTCAGAGAATAATGCGAGCATCGCCGGGCGCACCGCTACCGTACACGCGCCGCCATTATCGCGCGAACGTAGCAAATCCAAACCGACGAGTCAGCCCATCGTAAACACAGGCACAACTGGCGAGTTTAATTCGATTAGGACGCTATCATCGGATTGCTCGATCGTCCGGCATCGAATTCCCCCGACGCGCTCGTGCGGCCTCTTCCCTCTCTCTCTCTCTCTCTCTTTACCTCTCTTTATCCCCTTTCCCGACTCTCGCGTTGCAACCCTCAGCGTTCACCTCTTACCCTCTCTTAGTCCCTTACGCTCTATAAGCGCGAGCACACACGTTCTATCGTAGATAGAAACGCATACAGAGTACCCCCTTTACCCCCTGCTGCCTCTGTCTCTCTACCTGTCTGATTTTATTCTGCGAGTCTTGCGAAAGCCGAAATATGTACGCGGTGCACGGAAAGTAGTCTTAAAATTGCATCAGGTATTTTTAAGAAACCTTCGCGTATTTGATTAAACGAATTTCTCGGAAAGCATAGCGAATTTAATTATCTCTATTTTATTTTAAATATTCCGAAATATTCATACAACATCGAGTTTCACGAAGTTTTACTTGTCACGAGTTAATTAGATGTTCGCAGATGTATTTAACTGAATATGTCAGCATATTTAGTTGCACAATTAATCAACTGAACGAAAGAGATTTAGATCCGTGTTCAAAAACGCGTTTTTATTGATAAATGCGCGTTTTAATTTTTTTGAATTCTATAGTATATGTAATTATGTGCTAAAGACACATAACTTAACTTCGTTATAATTTTAAATATTCCATAAATGACATATTTCAGTTACTAACATCGTTATAAGTGTTCAAAATACTTCATAATTTATGATATATTTATATTTCAGCGCTAATATAAGCGTTCTAAATACTCTGTAATTTATAGCTTTAAATATTTTCTACTTAATTTATAACTTCTAAATACTCTATATAAAATTAAATAATCTATAGCTTCTAAATATTCTATAACATATATTTAATTTTTCAGTAGCGTATTTATCTATATTTCTTCAACCAAGAAGATCAAATTGTTCGTTGCTTCATAGACACCATGTAGATGTACGCATACTAGGGAGAATTTTGCGGAGCATTGTTGAGGAACCCGATTCTATTCGATTCGATTCGAGTACATGCGCGCCGAACGAGCCGGAAACCGACGTTTGCGCGAACACGAATTTACCCTACTGTCTGGCCTAATGGCACGGATTTCATTATGCCGGGGTTTGCGCGAATGCAAACTTGAAGAGGGAGGCCAGGATGGAAGGGTAGGTGAACGGAGGGATGGGGAAAAGCGTTATACGCATGGTATAGTCGACGGTCAACCGATTTGGATTGCAAAACTGTTGTCCCAGCGAATTTGCAATGCCGCGAACGGTACAGCCGGAAATATTATCGCTACACCCATTATCCTCGGGATAATGCTAATAAATACCGCTAAGTCGACTTTCGATGTGCGATAGTTTGCACGATTCGCGACGAGTTAGATGACCGCATCTATTTCGCGATTGCAAGCATTTATTATCGGATAATAATCGCAATCGCGTTTGATGCTATCGCGAGCGACAATTCGATATAATTTCGGCAATTCTATATATAGCGTAAGTGAAATGATCAGTATTAATTTTCTGCTGTTTTTTTTTTCTAAATAGCTATTCCTTATCCTAAATATAAAGACCTTCTGCTTAAATAATCATGCATAATGTTGGCATTAATATCTTAATATCTTAAATGTTGCCATAATAACAACACATATAATTGTCGTATTAATATATTTAAATAATTTATAAGCTATTATAATGATATTTAAAAATTTTTAACAAATTCTATCAATACTCCGAAAAGTAACAAAAGTGATATCTAAATTTTTTGCAATGTTTTTTCAGGAAGTCATTACGTCTTGTAACTTCAATATCATCAAGATTAAAATTTTGGACGACAATCTAGTATAATAATTATTGATCTAATAATTATTGATCTAATAATTATTGACAATGTATAACTATTCTGAAAAGTAATAGAATTGATATCTAATTTTTTTGCAATGTTTTCTCTATAAGAAATCACTACTTCTTGTATCTCAATTTTGTCAAGATTAAAATTATGAACGATAATCTAATAGTAATTATTATTCTAACAATGTGTGAGTATTCCGAAAAGTAATAAAATTGTTATCTAATTTTTTTTGCAATGTTTTCTTAAGAAATCATTATTTCTTGTACTTCAATTTCGTCAAAATTAAAATCTTGGATAGCAATCTAGTAGTAATTATTGATACCTCATCATAAATTTATTCTGCTTACCACATATAAAGAAAGTCGTTCTGTATATTCATGGAAAAAAAACTTATCTAAAATTAAGGTCTAAACGATCGATGAACGACCAGAAGGTTTCCAACACATACATATATATATATATATATATATATATATATATATATACATATATATAGAGCGGTGACCTTCCTCCTTAAATGTACCTGGTACTTTGCGGAGGACGATAAACTTCGGACAAACGATCGAGATTAATAGAACGAGGCTTGGGGCCCCGTCTGTGATACTATCGATCCGCGCCACGGCATGGCGAACGAGATACACGAGAGACTCCCTACGGGATCGTAAATCCACGTCGAAGATTTACTTACTTAGCGGAGTCGGCCACCGCCGACGCCACCACGAACACGACGACGAATCTGCTCTTCTTTACAAACGTACAAACAAGCTTACGCGAAATTTCGCTCGCTTTTTATGGTCATCCGGTTTATGAGTTTTTAAGCTCTATTCTAAAAATGTCGATTTTAGCAGCTTGACTTCGCATTTTTTAAAAAGCACTGAGTATCCAGAGAAAAGGTTGCTTCGATTTAAAGAAATGTTTCTTTGCTAGTTAAAAAAAAACAGTTAAAAAAAAAATTTCTTTAATTTAAACATTATTTTTTAAAATCAAATAAAACTTATTTGATTTAAAGAAATTATGTTCAAATCCAAGAAATGATGTTCAAATTATGATTTCTTTGATTTAAACATTATTTTTTGAAATCAAATAAAATTTATTTAATTAAAAAAAATTATGTTCAAATCAAATTATGAGCGTCATTTCTTAGATTTGAACATAATTTTTTTAAATTAAATAAATTTTATTTGATTTAAAAAAATAATGTTTAAATCAAAGATGTTTAAAGAATTAGAAATTTCTTTAAATTGAAACCTTTTCTCTGGGTGTGCCGCATGCCTGCTAATTTATTTCCGTCATCAAATACTTAATTAATGTATTATATGTTAATAGCAGAATGTAGTGAATTTCTATTATGTATTTTGGCGCGTTTTCATTACATTATTTATACTATACTATCAGAATTATTTTTCATATGATATATTATTAGGTGTGAGAAAAAGTTCGTGCCGTTTTTTCCATTAGATGATATTAAAATAAAATACATACATGTTATTAAATGAAGTAGATATTTTGACTGACGTGAGAAACTGATAAACTTAAATTATAATATGTACAACAAAATTTTTCTATTTGCAATGGATTTATTAAA
>Ga0157363_1004068_pt1 | contig 13392 bp, 9 predicted proteins | sample AttsexASBM1_FD_111477 | JGI IMG/M metagenome (GOLD analysis project Ga0157363, IMG submission 111477) | Fungus gardens microbial communities from leaf cutter ant in Ribeirão Preto, State of São Paulo, Brazil - Atta sexdens ASBM1 | ecosystem: Host-associated > Fungi > Mycelium > Unclassified ...
AATTGTATAAATGCAATTATAATATTAATATCAATGACATCAGAATTTAGAAAAATGTCAATTCAATATGTATTAGTAAGCCGTATTGCTGATATTATAAACATTATTTTTCCATATTTTAAAAACTTAGTAATTAATGTACATTTTTAATAAGTAATACAGATAAAGAACTGTTAAAATTAGTCCTTGCAATCAAATAATACTTTCAAAAAAAAAAAAAAGGAAAAGTTACGTTTCTCTCGCACGGTTTCAGTGTTACGGTTACGCTACTATTCTACTAGGGCGCTGATTGGCTATTGGAATAGGAGAGGGGATACGACGTGCTACCTCTCACTTATATAAGCACGGCCAAAAGAGGCTACGGCAACACTTTCCGTCGAGTTCTCACGGAGTTATCATCATTATTATCGTTGGTCGTATCCAAATATAATTCAAGATGACTGGTCGTGGTAAGGGAGGAAAGGGATTGGGAAAAGGAGGAGCGAAGCGCCATAGGAAGGTCTTGCGTGATAACATTCAAGGTATCACCAAGCCAGCCATTCGTCGATTGGCTAGACGTGGCGGTGTTAAGCGTATTTCTGGCTTGATTTATGAAGAGACCAGAGGTGTCCTGAAAGTCTTTCTGGAAAACGTCATTCGTGATGCTGTAACCTATACCGAACATGCCAAGAGGAAGACTGTAACAGCTATGGATGTGGTCTACGCTCTGAAACGCCAAGGAAGAACTCTCTATGGTTTCGGTGGTTAATTCGCTCTATCTCATCACTTCTCAAAATCAAGTCACAACGGCCCTTTTCAGGGCCAACAATTTTTAATACGTCGGAATTTTCTCTTAAAGCATATTTTCTGTACTACATACCTATCTTGAAAATAATTAAAGATTATTACATATATGTATATATAGATATATGTGTTTTCCAAATTTTAGTGAATGTTTAATGTGTTCTTCGATTTTTCTGTGAATTCATGTGTTTTCAAACGTGGAATATATTCTAACATTTCAAAGAGAATAATTATTGCAAATTCCGTTTTTTTTCTAGTTTCAGAAGATTTTGATGTTCACATAAAAGTATAAACTTTGAATCGCAAACTATTTTTTACTTAATTTGTATAAGAAAATAATTTAAATTATTAATTAAAACAGATTTGTTAATTTATCATTAACTAATATCAAAATTTATACTAAAAAAAACGGAACTAGGTGACAGTTTTCTTCCTGAATTTATTCTATGTTCTAAGATACACAACTTAATATTACAAAAAAATCGAAGAGAACATTTATACTAAACATTCATCAATTTTTGTTGGCAATATTAAAAATTAAAGCACTTAAGAAATAAGGAATCTTTTTTCCTTTATTCTGATTCAATTTTATGTAGTAAATCGCGTTTGAAATTAATGTTATTTAAATATTGTTATGAAGCTGTCTACAAATATAATATAATATAATGTTATATATGGTAACAATATTAATCTACATTAATGCATCTATCTTCACAAAATATTGAAATGTATACACGTGCAGCTTCGAGCCGATATTTGTCAATTTAACAGTTTCATTCATATTAATATTTTTATGTTTAACGTTAACGATAAATGTGACAGTCGAATTGCTCGCTCATTGTTGGGCGGAGCCTTTTGCATAAGATATAAGAGAATCAACAATCTGGTCGATATTTATAGTCTGTTCTTATTTTAAGACAGTCTTAAATAATATTTTAAGATACTCATACGCAGTGCCGTATTAAGGCATAGATCAAGTGCTTAGGGTAGCAAATTTTAGAAAGATTTTTTTAAATTTAAGATTTTTAAAATTAAGATATTGATATGGGTAATTTTAAGTCACTATAGATAGACGAGAGAATATAATGAAACACGACCCATAATAAAGAAATATTAAATTTGTTTTCTGTTCTTCATATCGAATTCATTGTCACGAGCTCAAATTACGATGATATCGATGAATTTTCTACATTAAAATGTAAAAAAAGATCATTTTAATTATAACTAACGTATTTTAATTTTTGTAATTTTGTTTTCTTTATATTTCAAATAAAAGAAATTTTTTAAGACAAGATCTCGAGAAAATCAACTTTTTAATTAATTTAATATAACTTTCGAAAAAAATTTTACTGGTAACATGATATTTTGTAGAAAGTTGCTTGAAATATTCAGCCCCTGGACGCAAAACGGATTAATGCGGCCCTGTTAATACTGCTTTGTGATTGGCTTATAACATCTTAAGACTATTTAAGACGGTCTTAAATATAAGAACCGACTATGAATACCAGCCTGAGGGTTCTTCCTTTCCATGAAAGAAAGAACTCTGATTGGTTGATTTTCTTACACGTTATGCAAAAGCCTGTGCTCTCGGCTCTTGCCCTATAATACAGTCAGTACGTAGCTTCCACTGCTGCAGATAAAGAGAAAGCTCTCTGAAGCGAGCGATCGGTTTTGAACGCTTGAATACGCGGATACGTGAACACAATTGAAAGACAAAGAGAGGTTTATACTTCTTGGTTGTTTCATTAATATTGACTGACCGCCATTTTTATTCTCAATGATCAGAAAAACAAGGAATGAAAACTTTTCGCGAGAGGAAAAGGAATTCGTCGTTCGATTTGTGAACGAGCATCTAAAAATCTTGGAGAACAAGAGCAACACTTCGGAAGTGTACTTGAAAAAGCGCGACAAATGGCGGGAGTTAACCGAAAAACTGAAGGCGTTCGGGGTCGTAAGAGATTGGAAGGAAGTGCGACATGCATATCAAAGATGGAAGTGGTTTGCCAAAAAGAACATCACTGCTTTACAAAAATGGGGCGACAGTATACCAGCGAGTATGTCACCAACGGAATTTGATTATATGATATATAATGTATGCTCCCAAGAATTTGAGGATGATGAGAGTAATTTTTCAAATGAATCCGAAAATAATGTAAGTGAAATAGGGACGCGCGGGGGCATCGTAGTTTTTTTTCTAAAAACAAAATTGAAAAAATGTGTATATAAAGATGTATTTAATTTTTCTATAAATCGTAGTATAATGAAGAAAATATTTTTTTTGTAGTGTATGATATAAAGAAATCTAAACTTTGATATAATTTTAATATAAATAATAATTAAAAATTTTATATATAATAAATCGCAAAATTTTGTTTTAAGATATATTTTTCGAGTAGTAATTTAAAAATGTATATATAAAAAAATGTAAATATGTTTCTTCTCATATTTACATAGTTATAGCACAGTATTATGTATAAGCATCCTGTAATTATATTTAATTGTAGAATTTTGCATAGAATTAACATTACAATATAATTCAAATCATTTTTAACATTAATTCTGTTTATAAATTGCAATGATTATAAATTGCTGTTTATAAATTTGAATATAAAGTAAAATTTACAATATAATATAATATAATAAATAATAAATAATATAATAAATATATATAAATCTAATGACATATAAATGTATAAACAAAAAATATATAATAAATAATTACTATTTACATACTTACAAATGTAGATATTCATATATTTTTTATGTTTAGCATGTTACGAACGAGTATGATGAATTATCTAATGTATCACATTCTTTTGACACAAACAGGTACATACGTCACATTATTTTTCTATATCTAAATCTTGCTCATAATATTACAGTATATTCAATAGAATAAAATAGAATTTATTTTAATAAATTTCTATTATAATATCAATATAAAAATCTATTAATCTTTTATTTTATATCAATAAATTATAAAATTTTTAGAATTTTATTTGACAGAGAATTCAAAATTAATTTATGTATATAATTTAAAGAATAATTCCTTACAAACAGCAAAACAATAAAAGATAAAATTACATGAATATAAATATACAGTTAATTATATAAATTATTTAATTTTAGTGGCTCTTATGTTTCTCACCCACTTCAATTCACTGAGAAACCTATGGAATATACAAATGAAATATTAGATAATTTGAAGGTAATCATTGCATATTGCGAAAAAACATTTGAATTTTTCATTCTTTTATTCATATTTTAATTCTTTTATTAGATAAAAATGGAACAGACTGATGAAGATTTACCAAAGACATGCGAGGAAACGAGGTATTATAAATTTGGAACATAATGTGTGATTCAATTCTGTAAATTTCTTTAACAGATTATAATAATAAAAATTAAATTTTTTTATTGTAAGAATCTCAATTTTATCTCATGTTCATTGATTATTTCATTTTAAATGATGTTTATATATGTATATAGTAATTTCAATATATGAAAATTAGTAAATAGAAATAAATCGATAAAATAATAAAATTACATCTCTTTTCAGAATTGACAACATTCGTGTGCAAAGTACAAGTGTCCCGGCAAATTCAACAAATGTTACAAATATATCCAGAAAATCATCTTTCGATGTTGCCGAATTCGTGCATGAAAAACAGAAAATCTCTTCTAGCAATGATCAAAAAGCTAACAATGGAATCTCTAATAACGTTAATAATGATATTGAATTCAAAAGGCGAGAAAACATATTAAAATTAAAACTTCTTCGCGCTCAGCTTAATAGAGAAGAAGAAGAGAGCAAAATCAGAATGGAACAAGAAAAAATCAAGCTAAATATATTAAAGTTACAATTAAAAAGAGAAAGAATGCTTTTGAAAAATATGCAAAATTCTTCCTAACATGAAATATATAAAATAATAAATGTACAAAGTTCTTCAATATGAAATGTGTTAATTATGACGTATCTGTATGATTTAAAGTTTTCATAAATAATTTTACTATTATATGTTCATTACGTTAATTAAAATATTTAAAATACTGAAATAATTTTATATAGGATAAGAAATAAAACAAAAATATAAATTGCGAGCATTCGAGTTATTCCTCGTTAAAAATAATTTGGGCCCTGAAAAGGGCCATTTATGACTGCAGCGAGTGTATCCATCACAGAACAATTATTTCTTTGCTGCGGCCTTCACAGCTTTCCCTGTGGCTTTCTTCGGTTTAGGTGTCTTGGTCTTTGCTGCAGGTGCTTTCACAGTCTTCTTTGCCTTCGATGGTGACTTGCCTTCTTTGCCTTCGATTGGTAACCACTCCGTGGTAGCTTTGCCCTTCTTTCCGGCAGTCTTCGCGACAGCCTTCTGAGCGGCTGGTTTCTTCGGACTCGTCGCAGCTTTCTTAGCGGTAGTAGTTTTCTTTGCGGCAGTTGGTTTTCGTGGAGCCTTTTCTGTCTGCGCATCCTTCTTCGTATCAGCTTTCCACACGTACGAATTACCTAAGGCACGTTGCGCTTTTCCCTTGGACTTGGTGGGCTTAGGCTTGTCTGTCGACAGTTTGAAAGAGCCGGTGGCGCCTTTACCTTTGGTCTGCACGACAGCACCCGCAGTAACGGCGGATTTCAGATATCGCTTGATAAATGGAGCAACTTTCTCGCCGTCCACCTTGTACGTTGACACTATATACTTCTTGATTGCCTGGAAGGATGAGCCTTTGCGATCTTTCAACTCTTTGATAGCTGCTGTCACCATCTCAGAAGTTGGTGGCCGCGACGATATTTTCTTCTGCTGTGACTTAACCTTACTCTTGCTAGCCTTTTTAGTGACTCCGGCATTGCTCTCGGCGGCCTCGACAGCTGTGTTTCCACTGACTTTATCCTCCATCTTCTGAAAGTACGTTTTATATTCAAAAACAATCGTCCCACAGAATACCTTAATATCCCACAAAATGCAGAATAGTCAGATTGTTGAAATGAAGGCGCTAACGACGCGCTGTAGTATTCAGCGCACGGACCACGGAGAGAGACCTGCCCAATATGTCGACCCGTTAGTTTCGCGGAAAGTGATGGAGCGGTAAATATATTTCGACTTTGCGGCGTTATTTCTATAAAATTAAAATCAGTAGAAATACACGAAACAAATTAACACATAGCCACGTGTATGCGGTTACATTTTCATCTTCATTAAATGTTTCCGCGATTACCGGCTTACGTCCACGATGAAATTTCGACGCTCACGTATTTTCACGTCGATAGCGTAGCCTATGGAAAAACATAAAAATTGAACTTTTCCTTCAAAATTTTCGATGTTGTTCCTCTAGAAAAATGTGCCGACGGAACGGGCCCATTATCTTGATTAATCATTTCCATCCGATAACGACTCGTATCCCGAAAATAAGAAGCTTAATTCACGGCCTCTCGGGATACGCGCATGTATAAGGTACACGAGGCAAAATGGCCTTGTTACTTCTTGGTTTAATGGTATATAATGCAAATCAATCTAACGATTTATAATTTTTCTCATTATCCGTTCTGTAATTTATAATAAATACTAAATTACTCATAAAATTAATCCTAGAATACTTATCTACAAAGTTGACGAGCGAATATCGCGTACTTTACGACACAGCTACGTAATGCATTTTATCCGAGAACATAAGAAAAATCGATTCAATAATATATCCCTGTTAATCAATTTTTTTTAATAACAATGTTTATTAACAAAGTAGAAATTCAATATACATACTTTTAAAATAACGATAGTTCTAAATTCTTGAATAACTTCTTATTTTTTTAAAATCAGTTATGGTCACATATGATGAACTTCATATAATTCTTCTTCATATAATATTAGTACAAGTTAGTGACGTTAGTAGCGATAGTAATACATCAAAGCTATTAAGAATATTGAAATTTTATTATTACTAGATAATTTCCCCAAATATATTTGTTAATATTCAGTAATATCATTTTGTATACCTATGTGAGATATACTTTGTATCGACAGGGCAATATAGCAATACGATAATTAGTTTTTTAACTGTTTGAAACTGCAAAATATTTCATAAATGAAATAATGAATAGATTATCCCAACTCCAATTTACATATTCCTTTATATACATATTATGTACATATTCTTTATTTACATATTAATTTATTAAAGAAATATGTAAATTGGATTTGGAATAATCTATTTATTATTTACATATTTCTTTATTAACATAAAGAAATATGTAAATAATAAGAAGTTTGCACATAAAAATATAATTAATTTTCATCATTGTATTCTTATGCATTCAGTAATATTGTATTAATGTCAAATGTTAGAACATTCAGAATACTCTTTAGAATATCTGTTAGAATTTTGTCGTTTTAGAGTTTTGATAAACTAATATAACGCTTGTATTTTATATATAATAGTGATATTAATATAAATAAATATTGATATAATATAGATAAATATCTCATAAATATTGGTATAATCATATGTATATAGGATATTTATGATAAGGAGTGGAATAAAAAAATGGATATATTTAAAATTTTGCTTCTATTATTTGTCAGTTCTTTATTTTCTAGAGTAAATTCGTAAAGTATAAATATATTATGCACTGTTAAGCTATTTTAATATCTTTTTGTTCTGCTTGGACATATTTTTGGCTCTTCTCGATATTCACAAAGTATCGTGTTTTAATTAATTAATTGTTATTTTTAACATTTTATATTTTTTAAATTTTATATTATCTTTTGAATTTATTATTTTATATAAAATTACATCCCTAAATTTAATCATTCGCACTTGTACAAAATTATTTTCTTATAAGGTTATACATATATACACACAATATTAAAAATTATTTAAACAATTTAATAAAAAATATTTAAAAGATTTATTTGTTACAGTGTTACACGTTTATTTCTAATTTAGATAGCATATAAAACTATAAAAATGTTTTTAATTACATACACATGCTATATAAAAATTCTCAAAAAACATAGAATACACGTAATATGTTTAATAAATTTTAATAAGTAAAATCGATATATTATAAATGACATGAATAAATGAAGAAAATTATTCGATTTGAACAAAATAGATCTGCATAATTTTTATAATTTCCATTTGCACAAACTACGTGTCGATTATCGGCCTCGAAATAAGTACATAAGTAAAGAAATAATCATAATTTTAGGAATAATCGAACTATTTTTTTAATCATCATTTATGAATATTCCTTGCGAATACATTTCGCAATCGTCGATAACTGCATATTGCTTGTACCCTCGTAAATAGTACCAATTTTTACATCTCTATAATATTTTTCTTGAGGAAAATCAGTAGTAAAGCCGACACCTCCCATAAAGTCTATGCACTTTGCAGTGATACGACATGCGGTTTCGGACGCGAAAAATTTCGCCATAGCCGCTTCCTTCATGATGTCCTTTTTAGTTTCCACCAATCTCGCCGCGTTGTAAACGAGCAATCTGGCGCATTCCAATTCCGTTACCGCCTGAGCTATTTGATGCTGTAGACTTTGGAAGGAGAAAATTTCCTGTCCAAATTGTTTTCTTTCCAATGTATACGGTATAGTCGCGTCTAAACATCCTTGCGCTATGCCAATCATCTGCGCGCCAATACCGATTCTACCTTCGTTCAGAAATCCAGCCGCGTACTTATATCCATGTCCGACCTTTCCCAATAGATTGTCTTTGGGTATCCTAACGTTGTCGAAGTGTACCATGGCAGTGCCTGATGCTTTAAGACCCATCTTGTCCTCACACTTGCCCACCTTCAGACCTGGTGTATCACGGTCCACGAGGAAGGTCGTGATGCCACGATAACCGGCAGCAGGATCCGCGTTGGCGAAAACCATGAAAATCTGCGCTACGTCCGAATTCGATATCCACATTTTTGTACCGTTGATCACGTATTCATCTCCATCTTTCTTTGCTTCAGTTTTCAAAGAGAAAGCGTCCGATCCCGAACCAGATTCTGATAGACAGAAACTGCTTATGGAATCCTGGGCTAATCTAGGTAGATACCTTTGCTTTTGTTCTTCGGATCCAACCTTAAGAATAAGTGAATTTACCAAAGTGTTATGAATATCGACACATCCGGATACTGCCGCGTCGACTTTGGAGATTTCCTCAATGGTTACAATCGTGCTCATAAAGTTGCTTCCCGTTCCACCGTATTCTGTCGGGATTTGGATACCCATCAGGCCGTTCTTGAATAGCTTTTGAAACACGCTGTCGTCTATCTTTCCTTCCCTTTCCATCTTTCGTACGAGCGGAGCGATCTCCTGCTTGGCCAGTTTAGCGACCATTTCCTTCGTCATAAGTTCATCGTCTGTAAACTGTGTCAGTGGACTTGTGCAGTGTTGAAGACGCGATGCATATAAATGTAATTGGCATGTTGTAGTCAGTTTCTGTTGTGTGCGGTATAGAGCGGAACGGAGTGTAGATGGATACATAATTAGCATATGACTTTTTTAAAAGAAAAATCGGAAAAATATGAATACTGAATATTTGTGAAGCGCGATGTTAATCAATACCTATACACGCGACTCGTGCTCGCTGAAGACTAACGTCGAATCTCGCTATGCGATAAAGTAGAATGGCGTTTAATCATAATATATGTATGACGTAGCTATCAGTAAAGACATAATACGCGATACGCATGTATTATCTATATATAGAAATTATAATATATAATTAAGCAGCTACAGGACAAAGGTTTTTTTTATTAAATTTCTTGTTAAGTCAATGGAGGATCTTATATCGGATTCGTAAATACTCATTCATAAATATTCATAAATATTCACGAAAATGATCAGTAAAATGATCAGAAATTCCCTACCAAGTTATTTCAACATATACATTATTGAATTTAGTCATACATTGGTATTTATAATCGGCTCTTATTTCAAGATCGTCTCTGAATTGACTTATGATATTTTAAGATTGTATTTAAGATAGTTTTAAATATAAGATCTGATTGATCTGATGTGAATACTAAACTTACAATTATAAAAGATCACTTTATTCCTACTCGTCATCTATCACTTACGTAAGTGTCATAGGCGTAAGCAAGCAAACATTTAATGAAATTTATCTACTTTTTTAAAACATACTGAAAATATTAAGCTAATCTGAATAATGTAATAAAAGTTTTTTTACATATATATGTATATCCTTGTCTGAAATCTGTTCATACATTTCTTAGATAATAATCATATACATTTATTGACACTAACTATGTAATACATACTTTAATAATATTACGATTTCAAAATCGTGTAAGACTTGTTTGTATAGTAGTTAACGCATGAATATCAAAAAACAAGCAAAGACTGATATATATTGGAGATAGCACCTATCAATTATTCCAATATATCATATTGGAAGCTATTTGTGTAACAAATTATCACAAAGAAAAGTACAAGTTTCCGTTCAAAAATCTGTACATTTTCTGATGTATTTTTCCTCATAGAATTCGAAAATTATCGTGACGCTGAGTACACTCCAAAAAATTTATATATTGATCAAAAGTTAATAGAATTCTGATTTATATTATGACGAAATCACTGTGAATTATGCTTTAATAATTCAAAACTGATTCAAAGTTAGATCAAACATAAATGACACTATACAACATGTGAGTAATGTTGCATTGCAAAATGTTAAATGCTAAAAATTATATTTTTCGATATGATATTTTTATTATCAAAAGATTTAATTTTATGAAAAATCATGTTAATACATTATTATTGCTCAATTATTGTTTTTCAATTCAACGAAAATAGAAAACATTTTCAAAACACTCAAAGTTGCACAATTTTCAGATGAAAAATATATTTCGTTGAAATATTATAGCAGACAAAAAAATAAAAACTACTTTAAAGTTTGAAACTTATTTTAACATGGTTTCACTGTTTTTAAAAAATTTATCTTTACAGTTCCGTATCTTTACAAAGATCACTTATTATTACATTTCTAAGATTACATATACATTTAATGGTCTGCAGTTCGATAAAAATTTTTTGATGCAGATTGTTGATATACGTAATTTTAAGAAACATAACAAGATCTTTGTTAAATTAGAAGTTTTATACTTCTTTGTTAAGAAATATAAAGGTAAAATTTTTAGAAAAAAATTAGAAGCATCTTTACGAATATATATGAGCAGAAATTCTAATATTACATTACTGCGAAGAATTTCTTATTGCTCTTACGCCAATTTTGCATTGATAGTAATAAATAATATTTTCTGATAAGATTAATGATAATTCTGTTCATCAAATTTGAATAGAATAAATATTAAACATTGCTTATTCTAAATCCATGTTACGATATACTATTAATATTGAAAATATTATCTAGCCCAATCAGCAAATAATATTTCTAAAAATAATGAGTCAAGTCTTTTTTTTATTAAAAAAATATTGTAGCGATTGAAGAAATATCCTTTTAACATTTAAAAAACATTTTATTTAACGTTTGGAAAATCTGTCTTTAACGTTGAAAAAACGTTTAAAATTTTAACATTTTTAAAAATGTTAAAAATAATGGATTGAATCATTTTTTTTATTAAAAAAGCATTTATTTTAATAAACAATAAATAACAAGAAAGTACAAGTTAGATTTTTATGTATTTCAAATTCTTAGAACGTTTCGACCTTATTAGGTCATTCTCAGTACAAAGAAATTAAACGCAAATTTGACAAAATTAATAAAACGGTTAAAATGATACAATTTATAGTTATGCAAAAGTTGATAATATTTATTCTATCTATCTTCCGTACAATGCAATGCTTTTCTGGTAATAATATCGATTATTCTTTGAGATAATACTCGCAATAAGTCCATAATGATAAAAATATTGAACATAATGAGTTATTAAATAAAAATGTATATATTCAGCATACATTCTGTTATCAAATTAATAAAATAGATTATAAAAATTAAAATAATAATGAATAAATGATCGTTATATTAAAAATGATTAATACAATCCTTATTTTAATAGACAACTATATTAAAGTGTGTTAATAAATAAAATTATTGTACATATATCTCAATTGCGATTGGTAATGGATATAATCAGTTTTAAAACAATGAGTCAATTTAATTCAAGAAGCGTATATTCTAAGAACATAAAAATTTAGCTTGTAGCTCCTTCTTGTTATTTATTGTTTATTATTATTGAGCCATTATAAGATTATTTTTATTTTTAATGTTTTAAGAAATTTTTAATGTTAAAAAATGTTTTTCTAATGTTAAAATTATTTAAACAAAATTAGAATAATAATGTAAAATCTTTTTTTAAATTTATTTTTTTATCATCAGTGCTTAAAGCTTAGACAACTTTATTAATTAATTCTAATTTTTAATTATATTTTACTTTTTTTCACGGATTTAGCGGATTTTAACCTGATCAGGATTATGAGGAGTTTCGTACCTTATCCGTTATATCTTACAACTATCGATGTACAATTCTTATTATCCATATACACTTAACAATTATATTGTGTTAATTTTTTTTTCATAATTATTTTATTATTCCGATCCATTTTTTATTAATTTGAGTTTTAGAAAATAAAATTTTTACATCTTTATAATAAATGTCAACGTTAAATAAATGGTTTTTTAATAATATTTTAAATAAATAAAATGAATAATGTAAAAAAAAACATTTAATAAACGTCGTATAAACGTCATATAAAAAATGGTATTTTAAAAATGAATCGTAAAATGTAAAATTAATTGCAAATAAACATGTAAAACATTTAATAAATGTTAATTAATTAAATTAATTAAAAAATGTTTTTTCAAACCATTATTTCAAACAAAAAATTATAATGTAAAATAAACATTTAATAAACGTTAAATTAATGAATTTTGAAAAAACATAAAATTGTCAAATCGAATCAAAAACATAAAATTAATGAGAAATTAACATTTAAAAAACATTATCTGCTGATGAAGAGGTTATGTATATTATAGATATATAAATATATATATTTTACGTATGTTATAAATATGTATACACGTCGTTATGCTTCTCATGCCTTGCTGTTATATCTTCTCCTATACCGTGCAACTTTGGATGATTATATAGATATTAATGATCGTGTCTGTTATGAGCCTCAAGTTTCGAATAAAAAAAGAAAAAAAGTCTTGTTATTTATCATATTACTTAGAGTTTTAATTTTCAACTATTTTCAAAGAAGATTAATTTTTAATTCGTTATTAATTAATTATTAATATATCATATTCAATATATGTATATAAATTGAAATATAATATAATTAGTAAGAAGGATTAATTGAAAAGCATAATAATTCTTTAATATATCGTAATTTAAAGTTTCAAAGTTTTCCATAAATTATTACACAATGTTTATAAATTAAAAGAAATAATCTGATTAATGTTTTGCGATGCAATATTACTCGCATATTGTAATATATCATTTGATCTAATTTTAAATTAGTTTTTAAGTTATTAAAGCATAATTGACAATAATTTTGTAACAATATAAATAAGACTTAGTAAAACTGTATAATAGTGATTTTAATAGTTATGTACTAAAGTTATTTCT
>Ga0157363_1004069_pt1 | contig 13391 bp, 6 predicted proteins | sample AttsexASBM1_FD_111477 | JGI IMG/M metagenome (GOLD analysis project Ga0157363, IMG submission 111477) | Fungus gardens microbial communities from leaf cutter ant in Ribeirão Preto, State of São Paulo, Brazil - Atta sexdens ASBM1 | ecosystem: Host-associated > Fungi > Mycelium > Unclassified ...
ACCACAGCATACACAAACTCAGAGTGTGTCCACTTTTTATATGTGTGTGTTTGTATGACACATGTCTCTGTGTGTGATGTATACACACAATATATATATATATATATATATATATATATATATATATATATATATCTACTGTGTACACTTCACACATGGTGAATCATGTGACCTAAGAACACTTACATCAAAAGTGTCGACGTTCAGTGTTATTGGGTACTGTGGTTTTAGCGTCGCATGAAATGGCACGTTTATGCTCTGTCCAGATATTCATATCATTCATGTCCATGCATTCGATGACCGTATCGCGGGTGCATGCCTGCGGCCCCCATGAGCTACCAACAAGAAGTATCTTATAAGTTTATGAACATGGTTGCATCATCGAAATACTATTAAAGATCGTTGACCATGGACAAATTTTCGTGACTATAAATGAGGCCCGGGGGAGCCCGAGGATAATTGAAGAACGTGATGTTACCGACAATTAATAAAAATTTATGATTATTAATATTTCATAATAACACATTAAATTTATAATTTTTTATTATATAAATACTTTAATTTTAGTGTATAAATAAGTATGCATACTTTTAATGCTATAATATCTTATATTGCCGAAAAATTACAATTTTTTCTCTGCAATTTTATCATCTTTATTGATAATCAAACTCGGATGATAACATTAAAACTAGTTTTAAATCAAAATCGAGTATTATTAAGTTTTAAACATGTTTTGACTCAAATAGGTCATATCCAAAATCTACATCTGCAAATTTTCTGCAGACTAGCAGTTAATCATTATAAATCAAGTCATCTATTTTTGATTACAAAACAGGTGACATACTTTAATGCAATCACGCATTAATTCGGCCTAATTTGTAAACATAAAAGCGTAAGCCTTAAGCATCTCGGGGCTAAAAAATTAAGTAGAAGACATGACTATTGTGAGAATCTCCGTTACTGCGAGACATCGTAATATTGTAACACACTTAGAACTCAGCTAAGCTACAATAAAACTTCTTACACCACAAACGTTGATCTATATTAATTGGAGGATTTTGAGCTCTTATCACCGCCACTATGATTTCGCCACGCCCTGAGTGGCACCTTGACAATACGACTGGTCAACGGCTAATCGGTAAATTCTATAAATTATGCCCAAAGTTGCATCCTGAGCAATACAACAAACATATGTACATGTTCTACGAAACTAATAAATATATATACTATATATACAATAATAAATATACAATATATATACAATATATATGTATAACTAATAAATCATAAAATTAGTATCATATTATTGATTTCTTACTCTTAATCATTTAAATTTTAACAGGCACACAAATTTCCATCATAAGTGCCAACCGTCTTTAATAGTATCTCATCGGTAGTTGCGTTCACCAGAACGTTTATCTTGTAACTGTTGGAAGTTTTCCTCGCGCTGACTGGGTTATGGTTTCAAATAAAGAAAAATGGCTATCTCAACAATCATAAAATGGTTGGAAAACTAACGTTTTCTGTTGAACGCAATCATTATATCAAATCTAGCTTTGATTTATTTTTTGTTTATATTGTGCCAGTATATAATGTTTGAATTTTGTTCTATGCTTTGAATTTTGTTTTATGCTGAATTATTTTTATAGCATTTTCTACAGTATGTTCCCTGCTAAAAATTCCAGTTATGTCCAAATAAAAAGTATATACGCTCACAGGATAAACATAACAAATCAGTCTTTAACTGGCATAAAGTTCATCCAAGTAAATATTAAATCTGGTTATAAAAGCATTTTCATTTCATGGTACATAGTTGGATTCCCAGATAAAAATGTCTGTTTATATTCGCAGTTCCAAATACGTTAAGTATTGCAAGGAATTTACGATATAAAGTTATTATCAGGAGTTTTTATCAGGAAATAATATAATCCGATTTATGTGAGTATGCCTATGTTTAAATTATGACTTCTTATGAATTTCCCAATTTCAAAAAGATAAATAGATCTGTAATTGCATGAGATTCGTATTCAATTGAAAACAGTTGAAAACAGATAATAAATGGAATATCCTGAATTATCTGGAATTTCAAATATGTATCGATAACAGAACAAGATTCGTAGACAAGAGTTGACGTGGAATATATCCGGAACTCCAAATATTGGAACGTAACGAAATTTTCGTTCAACAAATTCGACTTGAATTATCTGGAATTCCAAATACATTGGAAGAACAAAATTTACACACAAGGCTTGACGAAGCTAGAACTTATCCATAACTCCAAATATATTTTGAATATAACAGGATTTCCAGTGTTAAGAAATCACAACACTTAATCAGATGTCCAAATTCATACGGATATGCTTGAAATTTTTAGCATGGTTATGCAGTATCTCAGGAATTTTTGCTGTATTTTTGTTAACGTTAGTTAACAAAAAAATGACAGATCCTGTTCGACTGCTGCCCAATTTTTTCCGACATAATATGTAGTATAAAGGCCCCGCACAAAATCATAGGATTTTGGCGTTCGGTGAAATTGGCTGAAACTTTAGTATGTTATAGTTCTTGATTTACTGATCAAGTGTCCAGATATAAAATTTTAAAATTACTAGTTTTTTTGTTATAGCTGTTTAAAGTTTTATTTTATTAATTATATTGTTTCAAAATCAAGTTTCTATAATAAATAAAGATTTTAGATAACAATTATGCCATTCATTCTTACTATCTTCATCCTCACTCCCTCCAACCCCACATACATACGCCTGTATGCGTATTTTTATATGAAAAAGCTGTATAAAAATCGAAAAAGTAAATCTTTTATTACGCTTGTGCGCACGCGCGCGCGCGCGCGTGTATATGTATGTGTGTGCGTGTGTGTGTGTGTGTGTGTGTGTGTGTGTGTGTGTGTGTGTGTGTGGAGCACGTGTGTGCATATCAATGTATAATTTTAGTTTTTCGCCCGTTCTAAGAATTACCTGGAATGAACAACATGGACATGGATAGGCGTTTCATTTGAGATTGATTTTCGTGAGTCCCCTTACTTCTTATATTTGGAATGCACAAAAAAAATAAAGAGAAGAAAGAGAATTTTCTATTCTGTGTTGTTATTGCACTTCAGTAAGTACACGATATTTTTGCATACGGTGCTTCACGTGCGGAAACAAATATTCGGATCGTGAAAATCAACACGTGAGAGATAAGAGAACTCACGCATTTCAAACGAAACGCATGAGAAAAGTAAAAATCTAACAGAATCTAAATACATAATTATAGAAGATTACTTCGATTTTTATACTACTTTTTCATATAAAATTGCGCGCGCGGGCGTATATGTATGAGGATGGAGATGGGTGGTGGGGATGAAGTAAGGAGATTGGGGAGGAGGTAACGGTAATGAGAGGATAGCATATTGTTATCTAAAATTTTTTTATTTATTAAGGAACTTGATTTCGAAGCATTAATAAATAACTTTAAATGGCTATAACAAAAATATCGGTCATTTTCAAGCTTTGTGCCTATGAATACTTTTGATCAATGAGTCAAGAACTATAACATACTAAAGTTACAGCCAATTTTACTGAGGATCAAAATCCTATGATTTTATGCGGAGGATCTTTTGCATGTACTTTTGGCGTCTAGCTATTTGAGAAAATGTATGTATCTTAAAAATAAAAATTGATATTCTCATATAATATTAGGTGTGGGAAAAAGTTCGTGGCGTTTTTCCCGTTAGATGCCACGAACTTTTTTCCACATCTAATATTAATATATATATATAATAATAATATTAATATAATAACGAAATTAAATAATAAACAAATTAGTTATCAGTACTATATCTTGAAAACTCTCAAAATAATAGTTTTTGACATCTTCGACATTATTTTCTTCAAAATTTTGACACAATAGCCAAACCAGCTTTCACCAACGGATTCATGTTTAACAAGCAAAAATACGTTGAAAATTATTATTCATGCTAGTATAACAAAAAGAGATCAATTTTGTCGAACAATATTACTTAATTCTAATATTCTTTATCCTTGTTATATTTTGATATCTATTAAAAATGTGTAAAATATGTAATCGGAATATTAAACAAAATCTTAAGCAGCATTAATAAATATATATTTTCTACTTTTTTAAAATCTATATAATTAGATTTATGTATAGATTAGTATATAATTACATTAACTTACATAATTAATATGTAATTAAGATTAATAATAACTCAGATAGCCAAGCGAGATTTAACATATGGAACAAATTGATGCACTGCATGTATTGTTTTCAACTTGTCGACAATTTACTGTCATTGGAATCTAATATGAATTGTTAATATCAGGAGGGCAAATAGATTTGATCATGAATTTACGAAATTGTAAGAATATACATTAAGAAATAATAAACTCGTCACGTTGACAGCAAACTGACGACACGCTATGCACGCATAATAACAACTTGTCAGCAGTTTGCTGAATTTTAAAGAAGACTACGTGATATCAGAACAATAGACAGTTTATAGAAACACCTTGGTTTAGTGAAATTGAATGCGGAATAAGTGATAGCAAAATGGCAACATATTGCTCTTATTGGCTATCTAGAAATAATATTTTTATTTATAATAATTGCAATTTAAACATTAACTAATTAGAATAAATCATCGAATATTTTAATTTCCAGCTATTGAACAAAAATACACATTAACGGAATGTGTTCGATAGGTATTAAAAAAATTTGTTCGTCTACATTTAATTACAAGACTATAGTTATATTATATATGTAATTATATAGTTATATATGTAATTATGTCATATAATATTTTCTCATAATGTGCATCCTAAAATTTTCAAATTATAAATGATTAATCAATGTTACAATAGTTAAAATTAAAAATTAACAAATGGTATAACAGGATAAGAAGAGGATTTTGGACTCCATACATAATCCATTATCATAGAGACGCAAATGAACATCCAGATAAAAGAATATTTTGTACGAAGTTTTATCCCAAAAGAATCATTTCGAGATATTAAAAAAAAAAAGATTTTTTATTAATAGGTATTTTTTTCTCTGTTAAAAATAAACGGACCAAAAAAATCATGGATATAAAGAGTATTAGAAAGATTAAAGTTAAAGAATTTTTTTGACTCAAAATTTTGTTTTTAAAATTTAGGAATTTTAAAAATCGCATTTTTTATATGAGCTGAATGTTTGATCAATTCTAAAATAATTCAGCAGCTAAATCTTATTATAAATTATATTCCTTATTTTTTTCAGATTTTGAAATTTGATGGAACGTGTCGAAAAAAAATTAAAACTGTAGGTTAAACAACGAAAATTTTTTTCCTTTAGAAAAATTAATTTGATTGATTTCAGTATTTATTGCATTTTTTTTAAAGCAAAAACAATTTCTCACTTTGTCAAACACACAAACATGATAAACATATCTTAACCTAATATGATGTCAACAGACTTCAAGCTTCTGACAAAGCTATTTAATTCAAAATTCTTGTTTTATCTTAATAAAATTATTAAATGTGATTTAAAGGTTATTTAGAGATTCGGCTGAAATTTTTTTCACAATAAATTAATTTATTTACAGATTTCCTGTATATTATGATCTCTTTATTAAATGCCCATAGAACATCAAAAGAATGTCCGCAAAAAGGATGGATTTTTTTGTCTGTTTTTCAGTCCTCGATTTTGGAATCAAATTTTATGTCAAATGATAGTTCACGACGAGATATTAATCACAAATAAGTTTTAAATTGAGTTTCCTCGGTGGAAACTTAATCATAAATAAAAGACAGTGATAGATTGATATATTTGATAATTGTTTCGTAAGTGTTACTTTTAAAAGTGTATATTATTTCGGATAAAATAATGATTATAAAAAAATATATTCTGTATATCATGCATTTTCGCATTTAACTTTCTTCGATTCTTTAAAAAAGGTATTTTTATTTATTTAAATATAATTTTAGAAAGTGAATTAATAGAAATTTAAATAAAAGGAGGTTTTAGGTTAAATAGTCTTGTAGATCAAAAACCTGAAGTCTCTTTTGATGTCATATTAAGGTAAGATAATCATGTGCTTAACAAAGTTAGAAATTGCTCTTTGCTTTAAAAAAAAAAATGAAATGATTAAATCAGTTTTTAAATTAATTTTTCTGAGAAAAGAAGAAAATGATATTCTCGTTGTTTACTACGTGAACTCTATAATATTAAAATTTTAAACTATTGTTTACAGAAGTGAGATTGAAGGTAAATAATACAATTACATTTAAGAATAATTTAAAATATGTCAATTGATATTTTCGGAAAATGACGAAAAAATGATTTTAATTTTTTTTTCGACATGTTCCATCAAATTTAAAAATCTGAAAAAAGTAGAGAATATAATTTATAATAAGATTTAGTTGCTGAACTTTAGACATGGTCAAACATTCAAATCATATAACAAATACGATTTTAAAAATTCTTAAATTTTTTAAAAATAGAATTTTGAGCCAATGACATAACTTCTTACTCTTTTTTCTGATACTCTTTATGTCCATGATTTTTTTTTTGTAAAAATTCGTTTAGATTTAGCAGAGAAAAAAAATGCTAATGGAAAATCACATTTTTTTCAATATCTCCTTTGGAAAAAAACTTTTTACAAAACATTCTTTCATTTTGCCTCCTAGTGATGGGGCCCGAAATTCTCTTCTTATTCTGCTATACTAGGATCTACTAAGCTGTCTTGTCAGCCTCAGTCATGGAATAAGAAGAAAATCAAATTCAAGCAGCCAGTCACAAAAAAAGTGAACTCGAAACACGGTGTAGGAAAACCCATGGAAAATCCGGATGTGATTTTAGTGCCATCACGCCTTGCGGGAAAGTTGGAAGTATTGACTATCACGTGATCACAGGTTATACATATGTACCTACCATATACATACTACTACATATATACATACGACTTGTGATCACGTGACAGTTAATCTTCCCACTTTCAGACTTCGATCTCCTTATTACTCCGTAGCCTCAGTGTTACAAGACGGCAGCTTGTAGGCCCTGTTCTATACCTGTGGAGTGTAGAGAATAGGAGATCTCATCCTTACATGGATCAAAAAGCGTGGTTAAAGTGATCATCTGAATTAGTTCAATCGAGATGTCGCTTTCATTCCGACACCGTTCTCGCAGTTTGCATGATAAGGCATATCAATTTTACATGAAGAATTCCATTCTTCATGCAGTTTTAATGACAATTTACGTCTTTCTGTTATTGTCAGAGCAATGATGTCAAAGAATAACGTCTCTATTTTTACATTATGTATGTTCAGTTGTGTGTGCGTAAACGTATTTTAGGAGGTTTGTGATTTGAACGTCATCTATCGAGCACCACCAATTCAGAAACCTGATTTTGATTGTATTTTTCAAAGCCTCTTATTCTTTATACTCCATAGCTATATCCTTTATCTTAAAAATAAAAATATAGAATTTTGTATGTATATACACATATAGCCGCTCACAGAAAGGTTGCAACACTTTTTTTCGATGTATTTTGGAATTCAGCTTTACTCGTAGAGCATGTTAAATGGTTAGATCCATAAATAAAAACCAATCACTCCATGAGCTTTCTGTGACTAGCTGTACATACAAAATGTGTGATTCATTGTTCGATTTCATATATCAATTTTAATTGATAACATTGTTCAACAAAGAAAACTCGATAAATATTCCGAATAACGGATCCTGATGTCCTTGAGTTTGATATATTGTCAAGATCGTAACTCTGAGTGATCTCCAATAGATTTTAGCCGTCGCTTGTTATTTGTTAAAAAATTATTGACAAAAAAGTTTAAAAGTTTTTCTGCCACATGTAATATTAAAAACTATTCTTCATCCTCCCCAGTTTATGTAATTGTTTTTCCCATGAAACAAGGCTCCCTCTCCTTCCCCCTCTCCCCCCCCTTACCTGGAACGTATGTTAGTAGTTTCCATGAAACTAAATTCATTCCATCTTATCTTATCCCTAAACATCTGACTTTCTACGCAAAGCGAAGTCCAGCTCACCTCTCCTCTACCTCGGGGCATCCAACTTTTCACGCAAATCGAGGTCCCTCCAACTTCCTCTGCTTAAGGGCGTTCGACTTTCCATCCAAAACAAGATCTACTCATAAAAAGTTGTTATGCCCCTAAGCGGGATAGAAGTTGTTTCATGTGGAAAATCGAAGAAAAGAAAATGAGGTGGAATTCACTTCGTGTAGAAAGTCGTAGGCCTCGAAGAAAGGGGAGAGGTAAAGCTCGATCTACGTCTAAACGTAGACGTTATGGGAATAGTAGTAACACTAGTAATAGTAAATGTATATCATAATATACAATCGAGTAAAGATATGTCATAACTAGATTACAACTAATCGGAATGCAGTTTCGAGCATAAGAGCAGTATTGATTGTTTATCATAATATGAATAAAAGTTGATATAAATATTGATTGAATGGACTGAGTACTTTTGCTATTGTTACTATTTGTATATTGTTGCTATTGTTATTATTATGAACACAATAAAAGATGAAAAGACACTTCACACTCATTTTCATACGTCAAGACAAAAAGGACGATATAGTCATATGGCACTCTGATTCTTACGTTTTATGCAATCATAATTGTGAAGAATAAAATTGAACTATCTTTCACGATACGCTTTACAACCGGGAGTAGCAGGTTAAAACTTCGCTTTACAACATTTCACAACCATTTACAATTACGTTTACGCAATTGTAGATCGGGCTTAAAATGAAAATCATTTCGCATGAAAAGTCATATGATCTTAAACAAAAAAAGGAGATAAGACAGAACCCCATTTCGCGTGGATGATCATAAGATAGACTTGATATTGTTTGTTGTAATAGAAATGTGCCATTATTTTTTAAACTCTTTTCATAAATAATTTTTTAATAAAACAACAACAATGAATAAACAACCAGCGACGGCTAAAACCTCTTAAATGTCATTCAAAGTCATGATCTCGACAACATATATCAAAATCAAGATCATGAAAAGAGCTCTCCTATTCAATATAATTATCAAAAACATCAGATGAGATTAATTATTTCCGTAGTTTTTTGGATGAATACGAATTCGATTTCCGAATTATTCCGAATTATTATCATGTCTCAATTCTGAAAAATTTGCCGTTACAAAAAAAGACTATGTGTTCATGTACTTTATTATATTATAATCACAATGTATTAAAGATTATGATTAATTAATTAGCCCAGATAGCATGTCTCAGCAAAATCGCACAAATCTGTGATTGCTTATGATGTTGGGAACTTGCCGCAAATTTTTCTTCACCGATTTCAAATATACCGATGTAACAACATGCAGATACAATAATGTCTATGTATTGCTAGCAGTTTAATAGCAAGATAGTTGCGTCAATGTCGTGCATTATCGGCAATACAATAGCAATGTATGATGCTGCATATTATTATAGCAATATGGCAATAGTACGAGTTTTGATGATGACGATTTAAAGTTACCAGTAAATTGCTATTCAATGTTATAATATCGTGAAGATATTAAGTTGCCAAAAAATGAGGACTCAATTGCTGCAATTCTGGTAGCGATACATACTTAATAAGCAACATGCCAACAACAAGACAGACACGTTGCTATCTGGGAGACTCTATATTGATTTTATTGATTAATCCATATCATTTGCATCTTCTATTTTTGTTTCGTTTCGCTATTTTTGACCTCCCTATGACCGCACTCTAAAACTGTAAATATTGTCTACACACTTGACGGTTAAGATTCCCAGATAGCTAAGTCTGTAGAAAGCAGATTTTTTTTAATGTCTGCTATACATTGCCAACAAAATAACAACAGAATTAAATGTACATAATACTGTTAACAGATTGCTAGAAAAAACGTAACAGAATCTGCAAGTGTTAGATAATGTCGGCAGGATTTGTTTCTGCCAACAATTTGCCTTCACATTATATCGATAGGCAATGTTAACACAAACCTAATACGGATACAGTTGATGACAGACTGCCATCATTTTCTACTTGAACCTACTGACAGTCTGCTAGAAAACTGCAGATATTTTGCTATCTGGGTTAATGCTGACGAAACAAAAATCACGCACGCATGCAAAGAGTTTGAATTATAATCATTAAATAAAAATCACATGTTTTATATATATTATGTATATGTCATAATCAAAGTGTTAACTTTAGTAAATGTATGTATTTACTAGTCGATGTCTACGCATTTACGTATACAAATACGTATCTGCTGACTACAGCAGACAGCAGTAAGTATACATTGGCAGTGTTTAGCAGAAAAAGCAGCAATTATAAAACTCTTTAATATGATTTATATATCTTGCTCTTAGTTCCTCATTGGATCTAAATGTATATATAAATCAATCACATTCAAGAATTTTACAACAGTTGCTGCTTTTTCTATTGAATGCAGCCATTAACTGAGTTAATATTTTGATTGTGACATAAAATATATTTCTAAATATTTATATATTAATTTAATATCTTAATTTCAAAAACAGACATCTCTTAAACTCCAATAGCACTTTAAGTCATTGTATCTTTTATATTTTTTAATTTTAGAATATTTTGCCTGAGGAAACTTTTGGTCTATACTACTAGAACATATTTCAGTTTCAGCTAATTTGACCGACGTTATTTTTTTTATATAAAATGTGCGAGAGATCCTTTAAAATAAAAAAAAAGTATACTTTCACAACAATTCTAATTTTGTTTAAATTTTTAGCGTCCACTATATTAAATTTTATCATATTATATTTATCAGAGAGTTTTGACATTGAATTCGTATTCACAGCCGCTTAAAAAAATTCTTTTAATTAACAAATGAAAGCTATTTAATAAATCAATAACTTTTAATTTTTTTCGCAATAGATTCCATATTTATATCCATAAGCACGGATCTTATTAATTATTATTAATCACAGCTGACACTAAAAAATCATTTTAAGATCCAAAAATTTTAACAACGTAATTAATTTTAATTGCAATAAAACTTTTGCACGTCACATATTGTAATTATAATATGACAAAATACTTGAAAATGGCCTTTTTTAGAAATAAAATTTATAAGAGGTTGTTTAATATAAACTCTATAATATAACCATAACTCTGATTTTTATTGTAGCGTTACGCTCGTTAAGAGTTACAGAATAAGCACCTTTTAATTATAAATTTATCAAAAATACGCAATAGACTAATTTGGGAAACGGAATCGTATTCAGTATCCAAAAAAGCTAGAAAATTACTAGTCCATTCCAGTGTTCGAAAAAAATAATTCTTCATCGAACAGTGTAATTTATCAATGATAAACAATTAATTTTTTATATCGCATATTTATTTTTAAGATGGTTTTTGAACTGAATGATTAACGATGAGACATACTAAGTGTTACATACTGTATCATTATCTAACAATTCAATTATATTGCTCAGGTAGTACATAAGAAATATCATCCCAAGGATGACGATAAAGACCTTGCTTTAATCTTTTTTGATCCATGTAATGACCTAAAAGAAAAAAGTTCGTTAGCGAATGATAATATCCATAATATTTCTTTATGTAATATTAATGCATGATAATGTATATAATTTTACATATATAATCACATACCAATAAATCCTATACTTCGACCAAGAACGAACAAACTATTTATGGCACCTATTTCAATATATTCTTGCGCCTCTTCTCTAGTAAAACTGCCACTGTTGCGCAACATATCAACAAAGGAGCAAGCAATAATACCATCCACATTAAGAATTAAATTAGGCTTTTTACTAGTTGTTATTTTTTCAACTTCTAAAGCATATTCGACTAAAGGTCTTGCCGGAAAATTCTCTAACACAAATTCCTTGATAAGTTTTACACGCATGTCTGGATTGTTAATTGACTTAACACGATGGCCAATACCCATGATCAGTTCTCCTTTTTTACGTGTATTATTTACAAATTCTTGTGGATGTAAACCAGTGTCATACGCTTCAGAAAACATACGAGCTGCACCATCTAAAGCACCACCGAAACGATCTCCCTGTAAATTAATGTGTTATTGAAGTATTGAAAAGTCATATTATTTTATTAGAATTTAATTTTCGCTTACAATTGTTAGAAGTCCTGAAACGAGACTGCTAACCAGGTCTTTCCCGGCACGTGCGCAAACAATAGTATTGTGAGCTCCAGAAACAGCTGGACCATGATCAGCTGTGAGCATCAGCGACATTTCAAGAAACTTACAATAGGTTGGAGGTAAACAGCGTTGAAACCATAAAAGTGAAACAACGCCGCCGATACCCACATTTTGTTTTAGAACTTCGGTTACAGGCATACCAGCATATAATAATTCCTGTCCACGTTCATCACAAATTGATGTCATAAATGATGCAGGTTTACGTATTAAACCAAGTTCCTGTTTATAATATAAATATTATAATAATACAACATTGTTTACATAATGATCTATTCAATTAGGTTAATAAATAGCTACCACATGTGCAAAATTAACTCAATACTCGTTTTGCTCTATATTCTTATAGACATATGTATATGAATGTATATACACAAGATGTCTCAAAAAGGGGACACCTGAATAATCTCGGAAAATATAAATTTTATAGAAAAAAGTTGTAGGGTTCAAAAAGATCTATTTACTGATCTATCAATTTGAATGGCGTCGCCATTCAAGTCAGATCAAGGTTACATTGATTTTTTAAAATGGAACACCTTTTTGTTTTCAAAATCAAATAACTGGTATCGAGAACTTTTTAAAATAAAATACATAAAAATGAATTTTCAGTGCAAAAATGAAAATAAGAGAAACAATTACCAATAATCTTGATCTTAACAAATGTTATTCAAGACATAATTCTAAATGACATTCAAGAGATTTCAGCCGTCGGTCGGACACCTTGCGTAATGCTAATATCGGCAGTAACTTTCAAACCTTATAACTTAAAAAGTACTTCATGAAAGATTATTTTATTATAGTGTTTTGAAAAGTTCTCAAGATGTACTACAAGAATATGAAAAATAGAGGGTTCCATTTAAAAAAATTCAAAGTGACATTGCTTTGACCTTGGTGATCACCCAAGACCAGATTACTAGATAGATCATTTAGAACTCCACAACTTTTATCTGAAACGTTTTTTCTAAAATGCTCTGTTTCCGAAATAAAAGGAGTGTACGGGTGATTTGACACACACACACACACACACACACACACACACACACACACACACACACACACACGCACGCACGTACACACACACACACACACACACACACACACACAGGGTCTCTCTCTCTCTCTCTCTCTCTCTATATATATATATATATATATAT
>Ga0157363_1004070_pt1 | contig 13391 bp, 12 predicted proteins | sample AttsexASBM1_FD_111477 | JGI IMG/M metagenome (GOLD analysis project Ga0157363, IMG submission 111477) | Fungus gardens microbial communities from leaf cutter ant in Ribeirão Preto, State of São Paulo, Brazil - Atta sexdens ASBM1 | ecosystem: Host-associated > Fungi > Mycelium > Unclassified ...
ATGCATGCCTGTCTCCTTGTGTGCAAATGTATCCGCTTGTAACAACCTAGTGTAATGCACAATCGCTAACCACGTTTAAACATTTGAGCGGTGAAAAGCGATTAAATTGAAAAATTAAGAAGAAAACGCAGCTTAAGCAGCATTTTCCTCAGTTATCTCATACTATCGGCAGGTTTTACGCAGAATGGAGGGGGGCGAGGAAAAAGCGTTGCCCCCCAAAAGAGGCTTACGCGTGGCGGTTATCAGGTAAGAAAGCGGTTAAAAGGCCGATTAAAGGCAGCCAGGCACAGATTTGATATACCCATTCGATGCTGGTGTGGTCTGCCACTACGCCCAACACGGCGGCACCGAGCCCACCCATACCAAAGGCAAAACCGAAAAACAGCCCGGAAACCATACCAATACGCCCTGGCATCAGCTCCTGCGCATATACCAAAATGGCAGAAAACGCCGAGGCGAGAATCAACCCGATGATCACGCTCAACACGCTGGTCCACATTAAGTTGGCGTGGGGCAACAGCAAGGTGAAGGGCGCAACGCCAAGAATCGATACCCAAATCACGTATTTACGGCCGATTTTATCGCCAATCGGCCCGCCAATAATGGTGCCCGCAGCCACCGCGCCGAGGAAGGCAAACAGATGGAATTGCGAGGCCTGAACAGAAAGTCCGAACTTCTGGATTAAATAGAAGGTGTAGTAGCTGCTCAGGCTGGTGAGATAGAAGTATTTAGAGAAGATAAGCAGCAGCAAAATGCTGATCGCCAACGCCACTTTCTTACGCGGCAGCGGGTTAACCGGCGCAACCGTTGCCTTTGCCTTACTGGCGCGCTGCTGGTGGCTATACCAGCGGCTGACCTGCAGCAGCACGATAATGCCGAGCAGTGCCGCCAGCACGAACCAGGCAAGATGCCCTTTGCCGTAAGGGCCACGATCATCGCTGCCAACAGTGGGCCTAACGCGCTACCAAAGTTGCCGCCCACCTGGAACAGGGATTGAGCCAGGCCATGACGTCCACCGGAGGCCATACGCGCCACGCGCGAAGATTCCGGATGAAACACCGAGGAACCACTGCCCACCAGCGCGGCAGCGAGTAGCACCTGCGGATAGGTGCTGGAGAACGTCAGCAGCACCAGACCACACAGCGTAAAGCCCATCCCCACCGGCAAAGACCAGGGTTTTGGGTATTTGTCGGTGTAATGACCGATGATCGGCTGTAGCAGCGAAGCGGTGACCTGAAAGGTTAGCGTTATCAGACCTATCTGGACGAAGTTAAGGCTAAAATCTTTTTGCAGCATCGGGTAGATCGCCAGCAGCAGCGATTGCAGCATATCGTTGAGCAGATGCGCGAGGCTGATGGCACCTAAAATGCCAAAAGCGGTCCGTCCCGGTGCGCGTGCCGGGGTTGCGATGTCACTTGCCATAAAAATCCTGAAGAGTGCGGTTATCGTTATCAGTTTGTTACTACCGCATGACTCTATAAGCCTTTAGTCTTGAGTTAAAGTGCCATCTGTGCGACACAGAAGGGTGATAAAGCACATTAAGTCCACGGCAAAGTGGAAAGACGCAGAATAAGGAGATCGGCTTTGTTGTTATTCCCGCGGAGAGGGCGCTGGCTGGCGCTGATCATGCTGTTGCTGCCGATGCTGGCGCAGGCATGGCAGACGGATCGCAGTTATCGATTCAGTATTCTGCACACCAATGATCATCACGGTCGCTACTGGACCAATGCGCAGGGCGAATACGGTCTGGCAGCGCAGAAAACGCTGATGGATAAACAGCGTTATGATGTGCAGGCCAAAGGCGGCGGTGCCTTGATCCTTTCCGCCGGGGACGTGAATACTGGCGTGCCGGAATCGGATCTGCTCAATGCCGAACCCGATATTCGTGGCATGAACCTCATTGGCTACGATGCCATGGCGCTCGGCAATCACGAATTTGATAAGCCGCTCAGCGTGCTGCAACAGCAACAGAAGTGGGCCAAATTTCCCTTCCTCTCTGCCAATATCTATCAAAAGGGCACCGACCAGCGTCTGTTCAAGCCGTGGGCGATCTTTAATCGCATGGGGCTGAAGATCGCGGTGATCGGTTTGACTACCACCGATACGCTGAAAATTTCCAACCCGGAAAATATCGCTAACATCGACATCCGCGATCCGGTGAAAGAGACGGAAAAAGCGGTGGCGGAACTGCGTGCCAGCGAGAAACCCGATGTGATCGTGGCGCTGACGCACATGGGCCATTACGACGACGGACAGCACGGCAGCAACGCGCCGGGTGATGTGGAACTGGCGCGCAGCCTGCCGCCGGGCACTATTAATGTGATTATTGGTGGCCACTCGCAGGACGCGCTGTGCATGGAAAAAGATAACGTCAGCGTGAAAGATTATCAGCCCGGCCAGCCTTGTCAGCCCGATCGCCAAAATGGCGTGTGGATCATGCAGGCAAAAGAGTGGGGCAAATACGTCGGGCGCGGCGATTTCACCTTCCGCAACGGCGAATTGACGCTGGACAGCTATCAGCTGATCCCGGTGAACCTCAAGCACGAAGTGAAGAATCTGGATGGCAGCGTTTCCTGGCTTACCTGGCAGGAAGAGATCCCACCCAACAGCGCAATGATGAAATTGTTGACGCCGTATCAACTGCGCGCGGCAAAGAAACTCGACGTCACGGTTGGCAGCAGTGATGGCGTGTTCGTGGGCGAACGCGACAAAGTGCGCTTTGAACAAACCAACCTAGGGCAGCTGATTCTGCGCGCGCAGATGGCAGCGACCCAAGCGGATTTCGCGGTGATCAGTGGTGGTGGCATTCGCACTTCACTGGCCGCAGGCAAACTGAGCTGGCGCGATCTGTTGCAGGTGCAGCCGTTTGGTAATCAGGTGGTGTCAGTCACGCTGACCGGAGACGAATTACTGAAGTATCTTGCCACGGTTGCCAATATCAAGACCAACTCCGGTGGTTTCGCGCAATTCAGCAATATCAGTCTGGTGGCGGATGGCAAAGCGGTGAGTGAGGTGAAGATCAATGGCGAGCCGCTGCAAAAAGACAAAACCTATCGCATGGCCACCAACAGCTTTAATGCCAGCGGCGGTGATGGTTATCCCAACATCGAGGCGCATGCGGGCTTCAGCAATACCGGACTGCGCGATGCAGATGTGCTGCGCGATTTTGTCACGGCGCACTCACCGCTGAAAATCGCCGACTATGCGCCAACCGGCATCGTGCATTTGACGGAGCAGCAGGTACAGGAGCGCGACAAAGCTCAGGAAAAACCCAGGAAGCGCAGCTACCCGCAAGCCATTTTGGCGTGGATCTGGCCGCGTGCGCTGCACAATTAAAAACGGCGCCCGATTGGGCGCCGTTGTTTTATGCCTGACAGGATTTCTGCGTCAGCCAGCGCTGGCGCAATTTATCCCACATCCAGTTATAAGCCATGGTATAGGGCAGGAAGAACAGGAAGAACGCCACTTCCAGCATGAAGGCTTCCAGCAGCGTGATCTTCAGCATCCAGGCGGCAATCGGCAAACCGATAACGATAAAGCCCCCTTCAAAGCCCAGCGCGTGGATGGCGCGCAGGCCGAGGCCGCGTTTTCTCTGCGGCGGCCAGATGCGATCAAAACCGGTGTTATAGATCATGTTCCACAGCATGGCGACCGTTGACAACATAATCGCCAGCGCGCCCATCTGAAACAGCGGCTTTTCCATAATCCAGGCGGCCAGCGGAGCCACAGTGAGAATCGCCAGCACTTCAAATCCTGCAGCATGATAAAAACGTTCTTTCAGCGAACGGGTACGCATATAAACCTCCTTTTGGGTAACGCGACACATTTTCTCACCGCAAAATGCTAAGATAAAATGATTACCTATCGATAAAAGCGATGGTTCACCATGAAATACTCCCCGGAATCCCTTGAGGCCTTTGTCCAGACCGTCGCCAGTGGCTCGTTTTCTGCGGCGGCGCGTGCGCTGGCCAAAAGCCAGTCCACCATCAGCAGCGCCGTGGCGAATCTGGAAGACGATCTCGGTTTCACTCTGTTCGATCGCAGCGGTCGTCAGCCGGTACTAACCGAGCAAGGACAGCGCGCACTGGCGCAGGTACAGCAGATTCTGGCGGCCAGCCAGCGGCTGGATGAGCTGGCGGTGCGGCTGTCACAGGGCGTGGAACCGCGACTCAGTCTGGCGATTTCTGATTTCTGGCAGGCCGATCATCATGAAAATCTGCTCAACCGCTTTGAAGCGCGTTATCCGGATATTGAATTTGAATGCATGATTGCTGAGGACGCGGACGCGCTGGACCTGCTGCAGGCCGGTCGCGTGCATCTCGGCGTGGTGCGTGCGCAGCCGCAGCTGCCGCCTGATTTAGCGGTGGCACGTTTACAGGTGGGGGCGGAAATGGCGATCTATCTGCATCAGGAGCATGTGCTGGCGCAGTCAAAACAGGTGAGTGAAGCACAACTCGGTGAATTGCGTCATTTACGGCTTAATACCTGGGTGCAAAACCGTGAACCCTTGCCTGCTGGCCGAGTGTGGTCGGCGCCTTCTTATTTATTGCTGCTGGAAATGGCGGAGCAGGGATTTGGCTGGAGCGTATTACCGCGCTGGCTGGTGGAGCAGTTTGGTCATCAGGTATTGAAAGAGTTGCCGGTGCCGGGCTGGCCACAGCGCATCGCGGTGGATGTAATCTGGTCGCGACGCAATCCGCCAGGTCCTGCCGGGCGCTGGATGATTGATCAACTCTGCGCCCAGCAACCGGATTAATCGCGGCGCGACACGTCGGGCAGTGCGGCATCCAGCAGCCGGATTAATCGCGGCGCGCCACGTCGGCCAGTGTGGCATTCAGCAGTCGTGCCAGGTCATGCGCCGCCAGTTCTATATCCAGCCCGCGCTTACCGCCGGAGACAAAGATGGTGGCAAATTCTGCAGCCTGCTGATCGATCACCGTTGGCAGGCGTTTTTTCTGCCCCAGCGGGCTGATGCCACCCACCAGATAGCCGGTGACGCGCTGTGCCAGTTGCGGGTCGGCCATATCCGCTTTTTTGGCGCCCAGCGCCTTTGCCACTTTTTTCAAATCGAGCTGCGAGGAAACTGGCGTCACGGCTACCGCCAGCGCTTTGGCATCGCCGTTGAGCGCCACGAGCAGGGTTTTGAACACCTGGCGTGCATCGAGATTGAGCTTACGCACCGCCTCATCACCAAAATTTGTTTCGTGGCTGTCATGCTCATAAGGATGAAGGGTAAAGGCGACTTTTTGTTTTTCCAGCAGTTTTACGGCGGGTGTCATGTTCTGTCCTTGCTACGAAAATTCTTATTTCAGTTTTGGTGAATAATACTGGCGAAATTCTGAACTTTGCGCGAAAATTGGCCCGCGCCAGCAATGCTGGTGATAACCAAAATCATAAACAAATTCCTCTTTGACGGGCCGATAGCGATATTGGCCTTCTTTTTTGCCTGCAATTCACTGCTTACTGCTTACTGCTTACTGCTTACTGCTTACTGCTTACTGCTTACTGCTTACTGCTTACTGCTTACTGCTCATCCGCTGTGCCAACCATCTGCCGCGCATCCGGCAAAGCACATTTCCGCACAATCAGAGAGACGCACGTCATCGATCTGATCGCTTTCAGGACATGAGGATGCATAAGGTCTTGCGGTGACGGCATTTGTTACGATTTCAACAATCCTGGCAGGTTATCCTCGCCATACAGATGCAGTGCACCGACAGCCACCACATAGCGGCCTTTCGGCAGCGCCTGCAATAACTCGCGCCAGTGCTGATTACGATTGCGCATCAGCGTGTCATTGAGATCGCTGCTAAAGGTGGTCGGCAGGGCCACCGGTTGCTGCGTGGGCGGTGCATCCAGCCACCAGCTGATCATGGTTTGCAGCAGGCGGGCGTTGGTGTGCCAATGCTCCAGCGTGTCCAGTAACAGCGATAAACCCTCCTGCGGTAGCGACTTCAGCAGTGCGATCTGGGTTTCCGGGCCTTCCAGTTCAATAATGCGCTTATTAGCCGATTTCGCCGCCATCAGCAGTTGGTAATCAATGCCATATTGCGGCCGTAACCCCAGACGCTGCGCCTGTTGTGCCTGCAGCATCAAGGCGATTTGCCAGAACGGCAGCGTGTCGAACACTGCCATGGAAAGCGAAAGCTCATCGCACAGCACATCCAGTTGCTGCAACACCTCGGCATCCAGACGCATTGCCAGCGGTGCACAGGCATCATCATTGCTGAAGGGCGATGCACCCTGGGTAATATCCGCTTCGACAATCAGTGCGTCGGCCTTGCTCAGCTGACGCAACAGACCGGCGGGCAACGGCTGCATATCGCGCGTGCCCATATGAATACTGCCCGCCAGATGCAGGCGTCGATCGCCCAATTTGATATCCATTGCCGGCCAGGTATAGCGTGCCGGGAAGAGGCTGGCGGCCATCTGCTGGAAGCTGTGCCACAGACTGCGTCTCATGCCCTGTCCTTTTGAAGTCAAAAATCCATGCTAGCGATTTCAGTCACTGAAAAACAGGGCAGAGAGGGCGATTAGCGTTTTGCTGGCTTAAAGCGCAACAAACGATTCGCGTTACTCACCACGGTAATCGAAGACAGCGCCATCGCCGCGCCCGCCACGATTGGGCTAAGCAGCAAACCCGTGAATGGGTAGAGCACGCCCGCCGCAATTGGAATCCCCAGGCTGTTATAGACAAAAGCCCCGAGCAAGTTCTGGCGCATATTACGCAGTGTCGCGCCTGCCATCGCCAGCGCATCGGCAACACAGTGCAAATCGTTGCGCATCAACGTCATGGCGGCGGTTTCGACGGCCACATCGCTGCCGCCACCCATGGCAATCCCCACATCGGCCTGCGCCAGCGCGGGCGCATCGTTGATGCCATCGCCGACCATCACCACTTTGCGCCCCTGCTGCTGCAACTGCGCAATCGCCTGCGCTTTGCCTTCGGGCAGCACGCCCGCGATCACTTCATCAATACCGGCTTCGGCAGCAATCACCTGCGCGGTTTTCTGATGATCGCCGGTCAGCATGATTAACCGATAACCCAACTGGTGCAGGCGCTGTAACGCCTCCGCACTTTCCGGGCGCAGGCTGTCACGCAGGGCGATCAGGCCGAGCAACTGACGATGATCGGCCAGCAGCACTGGCGTAGTGCCTTGCGCGGCGAAACGGTCGATATCTTGTTGTGCAGCGCGGTAATCAATCTGCTGCTCATCCAGCAGCGCCTGATTGCCGAGCAGCAGCGTTCTGCCTGCCACTTTAGCGCTCACGCCTTTGCCGCGTATTGTACGAAATTGCTTGATGGGCTCGTCGCTGAGATCCGGCGCTGCCGCCAGAATCGCTTTCGCCAGCGGATGGTTCGAACTTTGTTCCAGTTGCGCCGCAGCGCTCAGCACCTGCTGACGATTCCAGTCGCCATAGACCAGTACATCGCTCACCTGCGGGGTGCCGCGTGTCAGCGTGCCGGTTTTATCAAACACGATGGTATCGACTTCGCTGGCACGCTGTAGCGCATCAGCATCGCGCACCAGCACGCCCAATTCTGCCGCACGACCGACGCCGGCAATAACCGACATTGGCGTCGCCAGCCCCAGCGCGCAAGGACAGGCGATAATCAGCACCGTGGTGACAATAACCAGCGTGTAGGCCAACTGCGGCTGCGGGCCGACCAGATACCACACCAGACCCGCCAGCAGGGCAATCGCCACCACCACCGGCACAAACACCGCTGAGATGCGATCGGCCAGGCGGCCAATGTCCGGTTTGCTGCTTTGTGCCTGGCGTACCAGATTGATGATCCGCGCCAGCGTGGTGTGGCTGCCGGTGGCGCGCGCTACGAAGCGCAGCGTGCCATCCTGCACCAGTGTTCCGGCATAGACTTTATCGCCAGGCTGTTTCGCCTGTGGCACCGCTTCACCGGTCAACATCGCTTCATCAAACCAGGCTTCGCCGCTCTCGACTTCGCCATCCACCGGCACGCGATCGCCCGTCACCAGTTTCAGTAGCATGCCGGGCTGCACCTCGCTCAGCGGCATTAACGTTTCACCCTGTTCGCCGATGACACAGGCTTGCGCCGGGGTGAGATCCAGTAACCGTTCGAGGGCTTTGGAGGCCCGCTGGCGAGCCCGCTGCTCCAGCGCATGGCCGAAGTTAATCAAACCGACAATCATCACGCTGGCTTCGAAATAGAGATGTCGTGCCTGCATCGGGAAAAATTCTGGCCACAGCGCCACGCTCATCGAATAGAGCCAGGCGGCGCCAGTGCCTAAGGCCACCAGCGTATCCATGGTGGCGGTGCCGTGACGTAAGCTGCGCCACGCACTGCGATAGAAATGACCGCCAGCGATCACCATCACCACCAAGGTGATCACGCCGAGCGTGCGCCATAACGTTTGGTTGGCGTCACTCAGCATCATATTGTCGCCGAGCATGCCCCAGATCATCATGGGCACGCCGAGCAGCAGCGCCAATGCCGCCTGCCAGCTAAAGCGGCGCATCGCCTGCTGTGCGCTAACCTGCTGGCGTTCACGCCGCGTCTGTTCATCGTCGATCACTTCAGCGGAATAGCCCGCCTGATCCACTGCGCCAATCAGCGCCTCGGCTTGCGCATCGCCTAACACCAGCGCACTGCGCTCTCCGAGGTTGACGCGGGCCTGACTGACGCCAGGCACTTTCTGCAACGCCTGTTCCACGCGGCTCACACAGCTGGCGCAGCTCATGCCGCCGATCAGCAAATGGTGAACAGGAAGGTTTTCTTCTGCCGGTTGCGACACCGTTGTCAGCGCCTCCGGCGGCGGCTCTGTTGCTGTCAACGGCTCAGGCTTTGGGCTGTCTTTCACCGCCGCGTGATAGCCGGCCTGTTCCACGGTCGCAATCAGATCGCTGGCGCTGGCGGCACCGGTAACGCGCGCTTCCTGCTGCGTGACATCCGCCTGTTCCACATCGTCGCGCTGCTCCAGCGCTTCTTTGACCCGTTTGACGCAGTGGCCACAGGACAAACCGTCCAGCGCCAGTAATTGTGTGTGTGACATCTTAAACTCCTTAAACGAGAGGTTTGACTGTCTGCAAACTTTGCATTAGTTATAGAGCCTAAACCTTCCATTCAGGGGAAGGTCAAGCGGTCATGAGGTGAAGACAAAAGATGAACATCAGCGATGTGGCAAAAAAAACCGGGCTAACCAGCAAGGCGATCCGTTTTTATGAAGAGAAGGGCGTGGTGACGCCGCCGTTGCGCAGTAACAATGGTTATCGCAGCTATGCCGCGCATCATATTGATGAGCTGAATCTGCTGCGTCAGGCGCGTCAGGTCGGGTTTACGCTGGACGAATGCCGCGAGCTGGTGACGCTGTTCAACGATCCCGCACGCCACAGCGCAGATGTCAAAGCGCGCACCTTGCAGAAAGCAGATGAAATCGCTGCGCACATCGAAGAATTGCATGCGATGCGCGCGCGACTGCTGGAACTTGCTGAAGCCTGCCCTGGCGATGACAGTGCCGAGTGCCCGATCATCAATCATCTGGCGGGCTGCTGCCATCAGGGCGAAGGGAAGCGCGGCTGAATCAGCAGCGTGATACCGACCACACCGGTGACGATTACTGGAGTACCGGCGGGCAAATCTTCTGTCGCCTGCACTCGCCAGCTGCTGTCGCCAATACGTACATGACCAAAACCATCTTTGAGCGTGGCATCCAGAGTCAGGTGCATACCGATCATCTGCGATCCGCGTTGATTCAGGGTGTTGGGCTGCTGAGCAACCTCGCGGTAGCGCATCCAGCGATACCAGAAGTAGACACACAGCAACGTCAGCACGGCGAACAAAATGCCCTGGTGCGTCCACGAGAACGGGAAAAACCATTCAATCAGGCCGACCAGCACCGCCGCTAAACCACTCCACAGCAGATAACCGCTGGTGCCGAGCATTTCAGCCGCCAGCAGCAGGCCGCCCAGCGTCAGCCAGAACCAGTGCGGATGGGCAATCAGCTCAATCAGGATCACGGTTTACGCTCCTGACGGCTCTCCTTCAACAATTCGCCGATCCCGGCAATCGAACCCAGCAAACTGCTGGCATCCAGCGGCATCATCACCACTTTGCTGTTATGAGATTCACCGATCTTCTGCAACGCATCGGTATATTTCTGCGCCACAAAGTAGTTCACCGCCTGAATATCGCCTGCGGCAATCGCTTCCGATACCGCACGCGTGGCGTTGGCTTCCGCCTGCGCCTGACGTTCACGCGCTTCGGCCTGCAGGAAGGCGGAGGTACGTTCACCTTCGGCTTTCAGAATCTGCGACTGCTTGTCACCTTCAGCACGCAGTATCGCCGCCTGGCGCACGCCTTCTGCGGTAAGGATGTCAGCACGCTTGGTACGTTCGGCTTTCATCTGCGCATTCATTGCCGCGATTAATTCCTGCGGTGGACGCACGTCACGAATTTCGATACGGGTGATTTTCACGCCCCACGGATTGGTGGCTTCATCGACGATATGCAGTAGGCGGGTATTGATGTTATCGCGCTGCGACAGCATCTCATCCAATTCCATGCTACCCAGTACCGTACGGATGTTGGTCATGGTCAGATTGAGGATCGACAGCTCAAGATTGCTGACTTCATAGGCCGCGCGCGCAGGATCAACCACCTGAATAAAGCACACAGCATCAATGGTGACGTTGGCGTTATCTTTGGAGATGATTTCTTGCGAGGGGATATCGAGGACTTGTTCCATCATATTGATCTTGCGACCAATACGATCCATGAACGGCACGATCAAACTCAGGCCTGGCGGTAGCGTTTTAGTGTAACGGCCAAAACGTTCCACCGTCCACTGATAGCCTTGTGGCACAATTTTTACACCGGCCCACACAGTGACGAGCGCGAGCACGATAATGACGGGAATGACAGTCAACATATAACCTCCTGGTTGTCAGATTGTCGGGCCGAATCGTTCAGCCCGTTGCACGCGCGGTACCGATCAGTACAGCAGCGAGTACAGCTGGCGGCGATAGCGCGTGGCGAGTGCATCGCCCGTGCCGAGCGCGGCCAAAATCTCCTGGAACATTTTACGTACCTGACCTTCTCCGGCACTGAGATCGCTCTTCAGGAAGCTGAACAGCAGATCCAGTGCTTCTTCGTTACGGCCCACCTGGTGCAGCTGTAAAGCAAGTTTAGCAGCCAGTTCCGCATTCGCGGGCTCGGCTGCCAGCTGTTCCTGCAGTTGTTGAATTTCAGGGGTATCGGCAGCTTGTTTTAGCAGATCGATTTGCGATACCAGGCTTTGATAACGGGTGTCCTGATCCTGCAATGGCACCACCGCCAGCACCGCTTCTGCTTCTTCGCTGCGGCTCAGGGTGATCAGCACCTCTGCCAGCAGGAAACCAATTTCACTGTTCTGGTTGCTCAGCGCCCAGGCATCTTTCAGCAACGGCAGCGCATCCAGCGGTTTGCCTTCTTCCATCAGCTGCATCGCCTGATGGGTTTTGATCTCTTCTTCACGCGGCAGCACTTTTTGCAGCAGCGCGCGAATCGCTTCTTCCGGCTGCGGGCCCTGGAAGCCATCCACCGGCTGCCCGTTCTGGAACAGATACACGGTTGGAATCGAGCGCAGACCAAACTGCGATGCCACCATCTGCTCTTTATCACAATCCAGTTTGGCCAAAATGAACTGACCCGCATACTCCTGTGCCAGACGTTCCAGCACCGGCGTCAGCTCCTGACAGTGTTGGCTGCGATCGGACCAGAAATAGAACAGCACCGGCATCTGCGTGGATTGTTCCAGCGTCTGGTGCAGGTTGGATTCGTTGATGTCGATAATCAAAGCGTGTGACATGAATACGTCTCTTTGCAGAAAGTGTGTTGAGAATATGGGGGCAAGCTGCCCCGCTTCAAGTTCAAATCTAGCTTGTCGATCAGTTGCTGCGCAAGATGCGATCCAGCATCCAGCCCGGTAACAGGCGTTTTAGCAGGCTCATTACCCATGCGACCAGCGTCACCGGATAGCGCAGGCGCGGATGTTTGCTTTCCAGCGCGTGACGCAGCTTGGGCAAAATGGCTTCCGGCGGCAGGGTGAAGCGTGCGGCAATGCCGGGATTGCGCACCGGTTTGTCCTGCTCGCCCTGATGCACATTGTCGGTGAAACGCGTGGCAATCGGCCCAGGCTCGATCAAACTCACGCGTACGCCGGAAGCGCGCACTTCCATGCGCAGCGCATCGCTCCAGGCTTCCAGCGCCCATTTGCTGGCGGCATAGGCACCGCGCCCGGGCGTGGAGATGAGGCCCAGCACCGAGCTGGTATTGATAATACGCCCATTGCCGCTGGCTTGCAGGGCAGGCAGCAGGCGCATCGTCAGTTGATGGGTGCCAAACAGGTTGGTGGAGAACTGTTTTTCCAGCTGCGCGCGTGACACGCTACTCAACGGACCATACTGACCAAAGCCGCCGTTGTTGAACAGGCCATGCAGGCGATGCTCGCACAATTCCAGAATATGGTCGGCTGCAGCATCCACGCTGGCTTTATTATCAAGATCGAGCAGCATACCAATAAAGCCCAATGCCTCCATGCGCGCTACATCATCCGCGCGACGGCAGGCGGCAATCACGCGATAACCGCGAGACTGCAGATCGTTGGCGGCCGCTAAGCCGATGCCGCTGGAGCAGCCAGTGATTACAATTGTTTTTTGCATTTCTTTACCTGTTAAAAATCACACGCCTGCTTTAATTCTGCTTTACTAGCGGAGCCAGTTCGTTGGCCATCAGATTGGCGATAAACGGCTGCGCATCCGGATTGGGGTGAATACCGTCCTGCTGCATCCATTCCGGCTTCAGATAGACCTGCTCCATAAAGAAGGGCACCAGAGGAATGTTGTACTGCTGGGCCAGCTGCGGATAAATCGCGCTAAACGCTTCGGTATAACGACGTCCATAATTAGCGGGTAAACGAATTTGCATCAGCAGCGGCTGTGCTTTAGCCGCTATGACTTCGTCGATCACTTTACTCAGATCCTGCGCGATATTGGCAGGCGGGAAGCCGCGCAAGCCATCGTTACCGCCCAATTCGATTAACACCCAACGGGGTTGATGCTGTTTTAATAGGCCAGGCAAACGCGCCAGCCCTTGTCCGGCGGTATCTCCGCTGATGCTGGCGTTAATAATCTGGGGCTGCTGTTGCCAGGTTTTATTGAGCAGGCTGGGCCATGCCGCAGTGGCGGACATGCGATACCCGGCGCTCAGGCTGTCGCCCAGTACCAGCAAGGTATCGGCAGCGGCGATGCGGGACACCAGCAGAAGCAATAACAACAGGAAGGGATAATGCCAGCGGAAAACATTGTTGCAGTTCATCATCTTACTAAGTCCGTCGGTCAGGGAGAGCATCAGCTGACCATCCTTACCGGAGTTG
>Ga0157363_1004071_pt1 | contig 13390 bp, 2 predicted proteins | sample AttsexASBM1_FD_111477 | JGI IMG/M metagenome (GOLD analysis project Ga0157363, IMG submission 111477) | Fungus gardens microbial communities from leaf cutter ant in Ribeirão Preto, State of São Paulo, Brazil - Atta sexdens ASBM1 | ecosystem: Host-associated > Fungi > Mycelium > Unclassified ...
CACATGCAAAAAAAAAACATACATAATAAAAAAAAAAAAAATATATATTTTTTATATATATATATATATATATATATATATATATATATATATATATATATATATATATATATATATATACATGTATATGTATACATACATACATACATACTATATACAGATAGCTAATTCATTACGATATTCGCAAACGAATATTTAAAACGAAGTTCGAATATTCGGAAAGTTGATATCGAATTCCTTGTTGCGAATATCAAATATTGTCATACAAACGAATACATTCTCATTGTATATGTATAGCATACACTTACAATTATAATTATTTTATGAGACAATATTTATGAAATTACGACACTCGCTGAAACATGATCGTCTCGCGCTGCATTACATTTATCAGCTATTACTGTACACTTGTTTTGCTCATCTCATCTTCCTAGATTAATAAAAATAACATTGTGAAATACAAGAATATCGGGGAAAATAAAGAAATCTTTGAAAAAAGTACATATTGTTGCGTCCGTAAAATTTTATTTGTGTCTCCTTGTATATGATTAGTTGGAGCATAAAGAAATCAATAATCTACCAAAGATCTTCACTAACGAATTGTCCTTTTTTAATAAAAAAATAGTAGATAGTTTTATCAAAATTGTTATCGCATTGATCAAATGATATATGGTTTTTGACTTACCGTTTTTCAATTTATCGTCTTCGGCTTACTGTTCTTTGTATAGCAAATTAAGTTGATGTTTTAAATAATTTATATGATAAATGTCTTTGGAAGAGCAAATCCTATTTTTCCTTTTTCTCTTCAGACGCCACAATATCTATATCTTATTATAGCTCACTTACTTTTATTATGACTCGTTTTTTAAGAAATGCACAACAGAGACGTGTGGTTAAACAATATTTTTATTTCACATACAAAATAAAAATCTTCGATACAGTTTACATATTCTTCATTGATAAAACATGTCACATTGTGACATTCTTATTCATGCTCGCTGAACAATTTTCTTTAATAAATCGAAGTGAAATAGCTTCATGTAAAATAATGATGCCAAATTTTATGTTACCTTTATTACAATTTACAACTTAGTTTTTAAAAATGTACAACAAACAATCACGTGTGATTGTTTGTTGTATATGTGTATAATTAAACAACTTTCAGCTTTTATTTCATGTACAAAAATCTTCAACTTACACATAGATCCGATGTACTTGACAAGCCTAGTCAATGAAAGTCGAATAAAATTTATCGTACATTTTTTTAGCGAGAAGATTTATCGAATAGGAAGAACTTTATCGAAAAAATTTACAGATAAGTTAGCGCTAGTACGAAACGCGGAAAGTATATTTATCTTATATATTACTTATAACACTTAATATTTACATAAAAGAGACTTTAACGATAATATCACCGCTCTGTGTTTTCGCTCGATTATATGGCTATTGCACAGTCGTACAATAAGTAGACGAAAATACATTTACATTGCAATGATTGAAAATAGCTCACTTCACGTCAACGACTATAAATGAATCAGTTTTTTTCAGGCCACTAATGATTTTACAAAGATAAAAAAAATTTTTTAATTTTTAGATAAAACTTTTATTTGATATGTGTGTTATACAATTATATATTGAGATGCAATACTGTACTTCTAGCCAAAAAAAGAGAGAAAAAAATTTTTTTTTAATGAAGAAACGGGTGGAATTATAATCTTTTCACTATCTGTTTCACTATAACTGGATCAAATACAGTATCCTCAAATGAATCCAGTTATTTCACGCTTATTTTCATATAATTCTATACTGAAAACAATTTTGATGATTTCTCTAGACTACTCTTATTCATCATCTTGTAACGATAGTAAAGTTTGTTAGTCTAGTAATATCATTTCAAAGTAATACTATTTCGAGTTACATGCGTGAAAAGAGAGTGAATTAAAATAGAAGCGAAAAAGATCATATATATATATGGTCAAAACGAATATTGATTTAATAATATTTTTGCATAAATCTTAATAATTTCCAGTTCAAATAAATTGCACCGGTTATTTATCGGTCTCGAAACAGTCCAGTTAAGAAATGACTGGTCGAATCGACATCGATATGATAATTTCGACGTCAATTTGATGTCGTTCAACGGCTAATTGACAATCATTTATCACTGGGATAATCCTAAATTAAAATTGGAATATGTAATATCACAAATTATAATAATTAATAATAAATTGATAAATGAATAATAATCTGATACTAATGCATCTTAAAAAATGCTGCGAAAAATTTATTAAATTACTTGTCGATTTAATTTGTAATATTACGTCTCCAAATTCAGTTTGCTTGAATTGAAAATTATAAGATTCACATAAAAATCATAAGACAATCTGCTTTGACCGAATATGACTTTCTTAGCTTATTTTATTGATCATTTCTTGGTTGATTTATACTTATTATTAATAGAATTTTTTATATTTATTTTGCAATATTAGGAATTCCTTTTTCTTAATTTTTAAGCCAAGTGATTGGTCATATCCGAAAGTTCGTCTTTCGAGACGTCGCAATGATAATCACTCGACAGTCAAATATTTTCTTAAAGATATTCCAACGGAAATAAATAATGTATTATTTAGGTTGTATTCCAAATTTACTGCCAGCGCTAAAAATTTATAATTTACGTTACATATACTACAGATTCTCAGCATTGAATGAATTTTGGAATATAGCCTTAATATATAAATATAATTAGAAATAAGAGATATAAGTAAATCAAAAATTATCTACATAAATGCAGAGAAAACATAAAGTTTGCGTTTAACTCTAAGAAATAAAATTGAGGTTGATTCAATTGTATCAATATTAAACTTAATTTAATACTTTTACTATCTTTTTTCGGTTTATAGTGTCGCGTAATAGAGACAAAAGAGAGAGAATTCTAGGAGCTATTGATGTAATTGAGCCTATAAAATAACTTCTTTTTATTGAACTGTCGAGTGATTGAAGCAAAGCCTCCATTAATCCTTGCAACCGAGACCGGCAGACCAATTGCAGATACCGCCAACCGGATCGAAGGACAGTTTGTCGGGACAAGTGTACTCGGTTCCGATCACCTGACCGTTCACCATACGAGCGCAAGAGATGAATTTTTTACACGAGTGCGGATGCGGGAAATTGCCTTGGTCCATGCAACGTATGGTACCCTTACTCGTGAGGAAGAGTTTACTGTTGAGGACGGATTTGCCGATGACAATCGGCGCCTCATCCTCGTAATAATCATAGTCAATCACTGGTGGTCTTCTAGGCCTTGTAGTCGTGTTCACCGTAGGCCTGTCTTTCGTCTGAGATCTCTGGCGGCTTCGAAAGTTCATATCATATCTTGAAACTGTCCTACTGGTCGTAGGATCTGTTCTAGGTATCACGGTGGTGCTTATCTTGCGCCTATCGATATCCCTTAACGGTGTTCGACCTAGTTATAGAACCTGATTAGTCTTTTGTCACTTCGATATTATTGAGAAGGCAAGCAGGTCACTGATTCCCATAGTAAGAGAGCGCGTCGAAGTGAAAAGATCGAAATTCATTAGTAAGACATCAATCAATGATAAATGATGAGAGCCAATAGCTGCACAGAGACTGAAAGACGAAGAGACGAATGTCTCGATAACCTTGTCAGGAATATCACATGCGTAAAATCGTAAAATCGTGTTAACAAATCCAATTTAGAATGAGTACCAACGAACGTACGAACAGTTTTTGAGTACAAAAACAGCTATTCCTGAGAAGGTCGACATTTTACAACCAGCCAACTATTTAAACCCTATCAGTTCGATTGAAGGATTCATGCCATGTACTGTCCAGTCTGTCGATAATGGCATGAATTCAACGATTAGTGATTAATTCGCTTAGCAAATTGTGAATAAACATGGCCATAGGAGAGAAAGAAACGATATTGATAGTATGCGTGGAAATTAACAATTGCATTAGTATGAACTGACATTAATTAAGACAAATTCGGAAGAGATCCGCGTATAAATCGCGAAATTGCGCAATCGAAAAAGGAATAGAATAAAAAACAGATGATAAAAGCGAAAATCATGAAAAAGATATGCGTAATGAATGAATTATTTGATTGAATGATGACGTTATCGCGAAGATTCCGTATTTTTAAGAAGACAGTCTTTTGAACGTTTTAGCTAGCGTCATACGATTTGACGCTATAACGATTTGTAAATTGAGGAGCTGACAAGACAGATTATTAGGGTCATCGTTAAACAATTATCAAAAATGACCCCGAAACGAAGAAGCTGGTCGCGACGGTCTTGAAATAAATCGATTGCCATTAAAAAATTGCATAGCTACCGATGTAATCCGTGAAGAGAATGAAGTATATGATGACTTAGTATATGGACTTCAGATTAGAAGAATTAGAAAATCGGATGGCGTGGTTTCTAGCAAATATAATGTACCAATGTTTGACGTCGAGGACGACGGATCCGATAGCGTCACCGCGAATTCTTGGGCGCGGATGTTTTGATCGGATACGTCTGCATTCTGATCGTGCAAGACGATAGCCGGCTTAACATAGGACTCGGTGCCTTCGAATGCGTCTGAAAGAAGAAATGGTTCGAAAAAAAGATAAAATTAAAACAGGAAAGACAAAATTAAATTAAACTTTTTAAAAAATATGGGCTAGAAATGAACGAAGTAAATGCTACTTTTAAGTGAACCTACCAATGAAATCTATCCTCGATGATATTGTGGTCTCAACCGGTCTACGTCTTCGATGAACTGAATTCGATAAGGTGTTGGTTAGCGGAGCGATCGTTGTGAACGGCGTCGGTTTCCTACGTCTATTAGAATGTCCACTTTCTGAGTTGCGATTAATCGATTTATTATTCGTCACCTGCTCGAGATACAATTGATTTATAATACTAGAAATAATACAAATTAATATCACAATATTACAATATTATCATTCCAGTTAAATGCACATACATACATGTGCATTCGCAAATTTTGACAAAGCAAAGCTCTTACGATAGATTCATGATAAAGATAAATAAGAAACTCTAGAAAATCTAATATTTCAACACAGACAACATCTAGAAGTCTTTTAAAGCATTTAAAAAATGTTTCATTTATATTTATATCTCATTTATATTAATATTTACTTTAATCCGTATTCATATCTCACTTTATTGACAAATGCATTTAACATGTAATTTATGTTACACATGTTAAAATTTCAGAAACAAATACGCATATTTATCGAAAGAGATATGAATATATTTTTTAGTTTTTTTTTATACACCTTATCCAAAGTGCTTTTTAATCATTAGAATATTCTTCAAATATTTTTTACGTATTGTAAAAGATTTAAAAAATTTTTCAATCATTCTTTTAAAAATACCTGAAATATCTCTTAAACTCTTTTAGATTCTAGGTTCCATTGGAATTTTGTGTTTGCGATGTTTCACGTGTTAAAATATTAATCATTGATTCAGACATTAAAACGTTGAAGATAACTTGTCAGAAAAAATAATGGACGTTCACAAAAATGCGCGCCTTTTGAAAAGATATTTGCTAATTTGTAATGCTAGGAAGAAATAGCAGCAAAGGAAGATATTCCTTGATCCGTCCCAAAATGTTTACTCAGAGAGAAAAATTAGGTTTCCAATTTAATTCGGAGTAGATAGATTTTTAATAGTCAGAGGAAAAAGAACGTTTTCATAAGCTAGTAATATGTCTTAGAAATATGATGATGACGTAGTAGCGTAAAAGATGATAACTCCTTTTATTTCACGGAAAGTATTTTACTTAGATCCAGTGAGAGGCGATGACCGAAGTTTTGCCAAACTGCCATTCAAGAGAAGCCACTAAATTATAATCGGTTCTTTTTTTAATTTCAATTACAATCGGTTCTTTCCAAATTAATCATTCGTGTTCATATACCATTAATTGATTATATGAAATTATATTTTGATTTGATATCAAAAATATGATGATTATGGTCAGCAATCGAACGAATGATTATATTAAGCGGTTGAAAGTAATCTTCATAGCACTGCCGCTTTGTATTATTCTCTAAAGTCTTTCCGAGAAGTATACCGATCGATTAGACACCAAAAGCAGGTTCAGAAGAGATTATATGTTGAGTAAGAGGCGAATCTTCAGGCGAAAGACGTTAAATGATGATTTCTGCGAGAAAATTATGCTTCAAGAGGTCTTTTGGTTAGCGTCAAGAAGAGGTAGTGGTACTCGTAGTAGTAAGTCAGTTCTACTAGGGTTCCTCATTAGTTTTTTGCAGCGTTTCGTTCTTATGTTTTTTCGTTTGGTTAGGGCAACATGCGATCAAGAAAATACAATGTTATCAATTTAAAGTGGATCTTCGACTTAAAGCTGCACTGACCTCGAGCGAAAATCGATCAGTGTCCTTCTCGATCGGAACAGACGTCCTCGTGGTCTGCGACTCCGTGTCTTCCGGCTGTTTAGTCGCCTCCTCTTCCTCGGATTTAGAATGCTTCATCATCTTTTTCTTGTCGGGAAGATTATTGCCCATATGAAGATTACTTAAAAAGTGGAACGTGTTAAGTACTTGAGAATCTTCCCTAACAAAATCAGAATCGACATTTGTTTCTTCAGCTACTGAATCTCTTTCCTTGGATGTAGATTTGACATTTTTCAATGCATCTTCCATTCTTCTTTGTACGTCTTCTCCATTAAAAAGATTCTCGTGAAGATTACTAGAAAAATTATGTTGAAAATCTTTATCGGAAAAATTAGAATCAGAATTTACACTCGTTTGTTTAATTGTTGAATTCTTTTCCTCGGATCTAGGCTTGATGCTTTTCAATGCAACTCTCATTCTCCTTTTAGTTCCATGTTTGACAGGAAAATTTTTGCGAAAATTATTTGAAAAGCTATCTCTACTTCCATTGATGAAATTAGGATCTACAGTTATTCCTTCAACTATTGAATTCTTTTCCGGATCAGATTTAAGTTTGACGTTCTTTAATACAACTCTCATTCTTCTAGTCCTATATTCAATAGGAAGATTCTTAACGTTGCGAAAATTATTTGAAAAAGTGCCTTGTAGATTTTCATTGATAGAATCAGGCTCTACAGTTATTTTTTCTGGATTCTTTTCTTCAGTCTTAGGTTTAACGCTTTTTAATACAACTCTCATTCTTCTTCCAGTCTTATATTCAACGGGAAAATTCTTAGCGCTGTAAAAATTATTAGAAAAAGTACCTTGGAGACTTTCATTGGTAAAATCATCTTCTGTACTGGCTTTTTCAGTCTTTGTCTCCTCTTCTTCAGATTTAGATTTAATTCTCTTTAATACAACTCTCATTTTTCTTCTTGTTTTTTCCTCATTGGAAAAATTCTGACTTATGTTACGATTATTTAAAAAATTATTTTGAAAATTTTTATTGGCAAAATCAGAATTTGTTTCTTCAATCGTGGAATTCTTCTCTTCAATTTTAGATCTAACATTCTTCAATACTCTCATCCTTCTTCTTGTGATTCTTTTGTCAGAAAGATTCTTATTTGTGTAAGAACTTTTCGGAAAATTGTCTCGCAGATTTGTATTGATAGAATCAAAATCTACTCTTTCTCCTTCGATTAGGTTCTTTTCCTCGGATTTAGATTTATCTTTCGGATTTTCTAGTTCAGAAAAATTCTTAGCTACATAAAGATTATTTTGAATATTATCTGGAAAACTTTTATTAATAGAACTAGAATTGGTACTGATGTTTTTTATTGTTGACAAACTTTCTTTAGACTGTTTCAATATAATTTCTTGTTTTTCTTTAATATTTTCATTCTCATAACGAGTTTGAAGTGTTTCATTCTCAATGGTAGGTGTCTGAAGAAATACTGTTGTTTCTTCTGTGGGTAAAATGGTATTCGTTTCTTCCTTGATTCTTTTCTTCAGTATAACTTTCCTTCTTCTCATATTTTTCATCTGATCATAAGCATGATCAGTAATATTTTGAACATCAACAGTATCTTGATCGGATCTAATAGTATTATTGAACGCTTTAGAATTAATTCTGATTCTTTTTTGTATGATTCTTCTTTTACGATTCTTCTCGACCGCTTTTGAAGACGAAATATGAGCAGCAGGTCTTTGTGATCGTCTACGGTACAATGTAACCTGACGTTGAGGATATTCATTAGTTCTTTGTAATGTTGTAGGACTTCCAAGCCAATTGTTTGTTCGATTTAAAACGCGACGTTTAGCAGTTTTTTGACTGAATTGATAATTGGTTGTGTTGAATTCCAAAATCGTTTGATTCTGATTTTCTGTAATCTTTGAAATACTTTCTTCTGACATCTTTATTTCTGGAGCTGTAGAATCATTCCTCATTTGGACAGAACTCAATTTGCTAATGGTCGCAATTGTTTGATCTTCAGTTTGACTTTGTGTTTTTATTGACATAGTTTCCTTAAAATCTGTCTTTTGTTCTAGCATTAAAGATTCTTCATTTATTGTTCGTACAAAATCTGATTTATAAGTGTCCGTAGTTGTTTGAATAGTGGAGTTTATCGCAATCAATTCGTCAGTAGTCGCAAAGGGCGTCGTAGAAGCTGTAGATTGTTCTACAGCTACAATCGTTTTGTTAGTAATTAATGTTGTGATTGAAGGAGTTTGAGTGATTATCGGAGTCGAGGAATTTTCATCCCCTTGAATTGACAATGTAGCTGTTACAACAGATAATGCTTCGAAATTTGTACTAGAATGAGGCTTTGGATATGCGATCACTGTCGAAGTAAATGTTGAAGGGATTTCGAACGTGGGAATTTCAGTAATTTCAGTAGTCTCTGCAATTGTTGTAACGGCTAATATCTCGGAATTGCTGCTAATATTAAAATTACTTGAATTTGCGAGATGTATTGTAGAGGATTCAGGCGTTAAAATTGTAAAAACAGAATTTGTTGAAGTTATGTCTGTATTCGTAATTAAAGCCTTGGGCGAAGTCACAGAACTATTTTTAGACCGAATTGTAATTGGCGAGATCTCGCTAGTTGAAGAAGTGGAAGGAATGTTTGTATTTATAGACGATGTAATTACATTAAGATCAGTAGTCGTTGGAATAATTACATTAAGAGGCGTAGTCATTATATTTGTTGTTACATTAGTGTTTATATCTGCGAGATTATTCGTTGTCATGGGTGCAGTTGCATGTATATGTTGTGTGTTCGGAGTTGAAGGAATGACTGTTAATGGTGAAGTAGTGACGGGAATTGTAGCATTCTTAATTGTAGTGAATGTGGAATAATTTTTAGTTATGGAAAATGTTTCATCTGTAACACTCGCAGCTGTAACCAAGGTTGTATCAATTACAACGTCGTACGTACTTATAGTTGTTGGAATTGCATCTGTGGAATAATTTGTTATTGAAGAAGTAATACCAATATTAGCATTTGTAATTTGCACTGTAGTCATATTTGCAGAATCATTTGCAATTTCCTGTGCATTAGCAGTTATTGGTGTGGATATAGTATTTTTTACGGCTCCAGCATTTGTTACTGTAGTTACATGATCGGTTACAACTGTAGTAGTCTCCGGAATTATATTTACATTTGTAGAAGGAATTTCACTTTCAGTATTTGTTGCGAATGTAATCGTAGTTGCAGGATTAGTCAGAATTGCATTCTCAATTAATGGATTATCAGTTACGGAATAATTTGGAGTAGTTTCAACTTCAGTACTTATAGTTGTGGGTGTATAGATTATGGCAATTTCAGTCGCAACTGTAGGTGCTTTTGAAACTGCTATCGTCGATGACGTCGTAACAGAATGCGTTATAGGAACATTCATGATTGTAGAATCATCCGAAAACGTTGAAATATCAGCAGTTGTGGCATCATTTGATGGAATAGTTTTTAAAATCGAAGGAGTCGCTGCGATTATTGAATTTGTTAAAGTCACTATCTCAGTTACATTGCTTTCCGAGTCTTCAGTTTTGGTTTTAGAATTCGCAAGATTATTATAAACGCTTAGAATTTCAGGAGATGCCGTAAAATCATCGGGTACCGTTAGAGAAGTTGTCGATATGGTCGAAGCCGTAGGAAGTTTATTTCTTGAAGCCAAAATCGAAGCTTCAGTAGTTAGAGAAGCACTTCTTAAAGTGTTAGTTACGGCATAAATAGAATCGCTCTCCGTTTGTCTTATAGCGTCCTTGATTGGTGAAACAGTAGTCCTATTTATTTTCTTTGCCACTATACGTCTGCCCGTCCACAACGGTGTGATGGTTTCGTTGTATCTATTTACAGCGAGGGCGATTTTTCGTTTTGTCGAAGATGCGTCGTAAGAGTTAAAAAGTGGCGTCATATGATCAAAATTACGCAACAATTTTTCTCTGTTGGATATTGGCCCATCGACAAGAACAGTAATTAAGTCAGATTTTTCATGATTTGAAGTCTCAGCGTTTGAAAAAGTCATTGAAGAATTGGGTATGGAATATTTCTCTTCGCGAAAATCGATACTTTTGTCGTTAATGATATTTACATTGTTGTCGAGAAGATTAAGTCCTGATTCAATCTGATCATTATAAGCAACAGTAACAGCCTCATCAGGCATAGAAACGTCGGAAATTAAAATGGTTTCCGTCTGCTGTTCAACGGCAATATCAGTCGTTGTGTAAAGTGGCGTAGACCTATCCATCAAAATCGATGATGCATTTTCGCTTCTGGTGATGTAAAACCCACGCATTACCGGATTAAAAATCAGACTAATGAGAGAAATGCTGCGCATTGTCGTTGGTTTCAAATAAACCGAATTGGTAGATGTCTTTCGTTTAGTCTCGTCTTCTTGAATAGTGTTCGTGACTGAAACTTGTTCATCAAAGTTTGTAACGTCGTCTTTTCTTAAAGTGCGAGATCTGTTTTCCGAAGCTTGCAGCCACGAATCACCGGTTTCTTCAATTATGTCTCTCGGTGATTGGGCGATCTCTTTTTCACCGTCTTGCGATTCGTCTGTTCCTCTCAACAACTTCTCGACATTCTGCCGGCTAATATCGTTGTCCACATCGTTACGCAACAAGTGCAAGAGTATGGATGACGACGTCATAGCAGTACGATCGTCGTAGTAAGTCGTCGGATAGCCAATCAGCTCCTTCAGAGTCGGCAGCCTAATAGCTTCCGAATCGGCGACCTGAAAATCAGAATAATGCAGCGCGCTTTAATATGGAGGTTCTTAAAAACTTCTCTGTTTTTCCTTGTTCTCTCCCTTCATAGTTTATTTTTTTGCAATCTTCTTCTTTCTGTCTTTCTGTCTATGCGTGAGCTGCGCCAATTTGGAGGAAAAAAAGAAGGAACATGAAGAGGAAGACTCTTTAGTTATCTATTGAAGCGCCGTGAACGTGTCTTGCTTGCTGCGTTAATTTGGATCGATTAAGGAATCATCCTAGGACATCGATAGTGTTTAATGATTATTGTATTTGTGGTAAGTAAAAGTACATCATCGAGAAAGTTATCAGAGGTTTCAGTCAAAAGTTCCCCTCTGAGAAGCGGATGAAGAAAGTGCTCGTTATGATTCAGTCATTATTGATGATGTGAGAATGATGCGTGAAGACGATTATTCAGTCGTCGGTCGTCGTGAGCTATAACGAGTCCTTGTCCTTTTGATTCACATACTTATATTTAATGTCCATCTCATAGAACAATCTTAAATATAATATAATTAAATTTGTTAAGAGTGTTATATACATTAGTGACCTTTAAATGTCTACTAACACTTTAACGTTCCTTCCGATAAATCGGCGATCGCAATTGTTTCTTAATTACTTAATGGCTGGATCTATGTACATTATCGTTGACTACATTAATAAATAGTACGACATTCGTATACTATTATTATTTCGCGGAGCTTTTGCCAGCGATCAGATTGCTGAATACTGACTCGATTTCGATAGTCGAAGACTCATAAGATTCTGTAGTGAATCGATCATCATAACGATAATTGAACTCGCCCTCGATGGGCAAGGTGGATCGTTCGATACCATAACGAACTTCGTTGGCAGAGTCATCATTGACTCCAGTCACCAAAATTGATGGAGTTGTTGGAGAGAATTGATCCGCTGGTATCCTCGTGGTCGATGTCAATGACGAATACTTGGTCTTGATGAGGATCTTCTGCCGCTCCGTGGTACCGGACTCTGTTACCGAGGTCACCAATCTAGTTACGGATGGTTTTACTGTAGTACGCGTATAATATGGATCAATTAAATTTTGCGAGTCAAAAAAATCGTTGCTCCTTGGCGTCGTTGTTCTCAGTGATTGCTGTTTCCGATGGAAAGCATCCGCAGCGTAATCAAATTTTTTCATCGGTATCAGAGTCTCCGTGATTGCCGCTTCCGTACTGGACGACGTACGTTTTGGGTACGAACGTGTTCTGAAATATTGCCAAGTGCTCGTAGATTCCGGACTCGGCTGCGTAGTTTTTTCCTCGATTTTAACATTATTCCGATTTAGAAGCTTATAACGCATTCGCGGCTGCCGGAAACCGGATTGTCTCAGTCTGGCATCCCTCGTCTCTGGTGTCTCCTCGGATTCTTCAGGTGCAGAATCTAACGGAGGATATCGCCTCGGCGATAAAGCTTCTTCAGGATCGAATGGCCTCTTCAATATTATTGGAACCTTGTATCGTGGCCGAATCTCGGGTCCGCGAGTAACAATCGGTGTTAATCGATACGTATTATTTTCTGTAAACTCTGTTCTCGCAATTTTACGGTCTTCAACATCTTCAATATAAGTTGAAGAATAATTTATTTGATCTTTTAACGAAGTCGTGGTATAATGTTTCCAGAATTCCAAGGTGTCATCCGAAAAACTATTTGTCGAAATCGATTTGTTTCTCAGAGTCGTACCTTTTACAATGTCTTGTCTAGCTAAGTCACGAGATCTGTTTGTATTCCCTTTTTCTTCTCCTTCTTTCTCTTCCTTATATTTAAGATCATCGTAAAATATATTAACGGTGCTAGGAGAAACTGGATGTCCAATAAATAAATGGTTTTTGCGTTTTGAGAGAATCTCGAGGCTGCTGTTTTCCATTGATAACAGCGCAGGAACGTATTGATTGGTGGTGTTCCCTGAAGATGATACAGGATTCTTGCGAATGAACTTCTTACGTGCGTATCTCGAATCGAAAGTCGATCTTGCAACTGAAAATGAGTCCGATTCCGTCGTAAATGGTGTAGTAGTTGCTTGCGTACGAGTGGTAGCTGAATCTGAATCCGATGTGGACAACGTGGTGGTTATTTGCATGCGAGTAGTGGATAAATTCTCAGCTTCAGTAGATGGTATTAATGCATCGTCTAAAAACATACTTTCAGTGTTATAAGTAGTGTCTGTCGCCAACGTTGATTCAATTGTAGTAACTTCAGTA
>Ga0157363_1004072_pt1 | contig 13390 bp, 3 predicted proteins | sample AttsexASBM1_FD_111477 | JGI IMG/M metagenome (GOLD analysis project Ga0157363, IMG submission 111477) | Fungus gardens microbial communities from leaf cutter ant in Ribeirão Preto, State of São Paulo, Brazil - Atta sexdens ASBM1 | ecosystem: Host-associated > Fungi > Mycelium > Unclassified ...
CACACGGCCTGGCTGACCAGCACTTCCGGTCTTATGAAGAAGTAAAAAATTGGATCGTTTCGTGGATAGCCTCAAAAGATGACCAGTTTTTTCGACGCGGGATTCGTACGCTACCCGAAAGATTGGAGAAAGTAGTGGCCAGCGATGGACAATACTTTGAATCATAAATGTATAACCAGTCTTTTACAATATAGCCTCGAATTTCGGAAAAAAAACGGCGGAAGCAAAGTTGTACACCTAATATATAAAATATATTTTACTTTAAATGAAAATTATATTGCCTCTAGCAACCATATTTTTAAATGCACAAGAAATCCTTTTTGAATTTCTGCTCTTGAGGCAAGACTTTTTGTTCGGAATCTTAACTGGCACAGAAAAGAGTTTTTAGGGTAATTAAACAGACTGCAAGACAGTGCCACAATCTGTAGAGAAACATTTTTTTTTAAATCCAATATTAAAATTAGGGCTATCATACACAAAATGCCATAAGTTGTATAATCACAGCGTAAGATTCTTGAACCAATGAACACTCAATGTAAAGATCATGTTGATTTACATAAGATATTCATTGGACAACGGACTTCTCCTTAAAATGAGTAAAATTCTTTATTCATCTCTGTACATTACTTCTTTATAATATCTTAAGATCATTAAAATTACTAAAGTTATTTTCAATTGTACACTTTAATATCTTATTTACTTGTCGTTTACGTAATAATTTCTAAACATACTTAATAATAAAATAATTTTTAAATGTTTATATACAATAAATTTATATTTTGCAACGTTTACTTATTACACTCGGAGTACGAACGTGACGTAGCAGGCGGTGTACGAAACTGCTATGCTCGAGATCCCGGGTTCGATTTCAGGTAGAACCGAAAAATGTTTTTGAACGCTCGTAGCTGCTCTCGGAAGGCGAACTACTGAGAGTATCCTTGCCAAAAGCATTTTTTAATAAATCATCATTCGGAATCGATGTTAAACTGTAGGTCCCATACGACTATGTATAACCAGCGTGCGCACCATAGGCATATGAGAGAAGTCACCACGCTCGGCCACGAATCAATAGAACTGAAGATGATGATTCATTATACTCATTACATATAATGATACTCAATGAAAAAATGTTTTAAACATAACTCTGTTTTAAACATACTCTGACATCAGAGTACAAGAAACCTTATTCGCACCAATAAATGTTATTGTAAAAGCAAAATCTGTAAAATGACTTCAAGTAATTAAACAAATTTCCTTTTATAATACATTTTCAGATCCTGTTTTATAAAAAAGTAAATACTACATAAACGAAATAATATAATGAAATTATAAGTCTCATTTCTATGATATATTTTATATTTTATTTAAGAATCTCATAACAGTCATAAAATAATTATTAATTTGACATTTATATTTCTTACAGATCGTTTTAAAATGTGGTTAGAAGAAACTTATTTTATAAATATTGATTCTAATAACGTTCTTCTTATCGATTTATGGATTAGACATTGTCCCAATATTATTTCAGATTTAACACTTGCAGGAAAACATATTACTCCTTCCAGGATGTTTTCTATATAAAGATTTTGCGTTTCTCAGGTTTCCTTCGTGTCCAGATCCATTCTTGGAATGCTAACGTTTCGCGAACCTTGCAATCCATTTCATCTGAACGAGGAACAGCCTGATACTGAGCTGTTTCTCTGGGTCGTTCCTTTTTTATATTACGCCACTTATTGGAGTGAAGGGAAAGAAGAGAATTGTGTGTGAGATGAGGGAAGAGAGGTGGGAGAAATCGGTCAATCTTCAATAACCGGGAGAATAGTTTTTTACATTTTATTTATGTCGTAACCATAAGTTTATCTCTATTTAGATTGTTAGAGTATTTTTGTATATCTATGGTATTTCTATACTTTTTTGGAAAGTATGATGTAATGTTGGTTATTGTGGTTGTGTTTTGTTAAACAGTATTTGATGTCCTGCTTCGATGTTGTGTTCTGATAATGCTGATTGCATGATGTATTTTAATCTGACATCATGTTAATATTCTTTTATCTGTAGGTTGATCATTCTCCCAGTTTCTCCAATGTATACTTGCCCGCAGGAACAAGGTATTTTGTATATTCCTGCGAAGATCTGTGGAGATCTTTGATCTTTTGGATTTCTTAAGATTTGTCCTATCTTTTTGGATAGTTTAAAGATAGTTCGGATATTATTATTATTTAATATTCTGCCAATCTGTTATTCATTTGATTTGTTATTCCGATCTATTATTATATTTATGGGAGAATGGATAGGATCCTTTCGTCTGATCGTGTATTAGAGATCATTGTCTTGTTTGCATGTTTATTGATCGTTTTGATTATGTCGTATCCATTTTTTTGTAAGGCTTTTATGTGAATTCTGTCTGTAGATGTTCTTTTCAGAAATGATGAAAGCTCTATGTATAATACAAGTGAATTGATTGCAGACTGTTTTTGTGCTGGGTAGTGGTATGACTCGGCATATATCTATCTGTGTATGTTGGTTTTCTGTACATTTGATAGCCTAAGGTACCGTCACTTTCTTAGGGACAAGAACATCTAGGAAAGGGAGTTTTCCTCTATGTCTATAGTGAAGTGGATATTTGGATGTTGAGAAAAATAAAGAATTTACGGAGTTTGGCTCTGCCGTGTCTCCATATCATCGAATCATCCATATATCGAATATGTCGTCTACATAACGGAATCAAACTTTTTGAGTGTTTTTCTGAAGGCCTTTTTGTCAAAATTCTCCATGAATATGTTGGCGATTACAAGAGAAATAGGAGAGCTCATTGCCGATTCTGAAGTTTGTTCATAAAATTGGTTGTTATAGGAGAAGTAAGTGATTGTTAAGCAGTGCTCTATTAGCGGGAGGGCATTTTATATGAGGGCATTTTATATGAGGTCGGAAGGGATTTTATGTGAGGCCTTTATTATGTCTTTTATTGGGACTTGTGTAAAAAGGGATTCTATGTTGAAACTTACAAGCAGATCTGTAGGATGTAGTCGGATTTTTTGGATCTTTTGTATGAAGTCCATTGAGTTAATTATGTGATTCGGATTTTCCAGTGAGAGGTTGTAATGTTTGTGCTAATTTGTATGTCGGGGAGTGTATGCTAACAATCGGTCTGAATGGGATGTTTGGTTTTTGGTAGTCCGTATAGCCTTGATGGGAGAGGATTTGTAGGTTTTAATGTTGATTGATTTACTGGGAATGTTATTTTTTTCCACCAGGATCTCAGTGTTCTGCACGATTGTTAGATCTTTGTATACTTTGTCTGAGAGAAGGTTCTTCATCTTTTTCTTATAATCTGATGTATTCTACTACTACAACTACTTACACGACTACTGTCGTGTTGCTATTATCGGCTAGAAGCACGATAATGTCTGTGTCTCTGATCAGGTCTTGAAAGGCCAATCACTCTTGTCTAGTGATATTTGATGGAGGAGCTTTGGAAAGGATACTGGTACTTGTTTGCGGATATTATCTGCTTGTGTTTCTGATGGGGAATCGGTAGATGGACTTTATTTGGCTGATAATCTCTTCCTTCGGAATCTTTCTAAGTGCCACTGCGAAGTTAGGGCCTTTAGCAAGAGCAGATATAGTGTCTTGAGACAGTCTTTGTTGGATAGATTCTTGATGTTAAATAGAGAAAATTATGAATTTTTGTGAGGGACAAGGTTTATTTCTGTTTCTGTCTTTCAGAGGATTGTGTGTGGGTCTTCATGGTTTGTTCGTATGTAACACGATCTAGGGTTTGTCAGATATTATGCCGCAACATGGTGGATAGATACAGATAGGTGTAGTTTAAAGGTTTTATGGGAAGTCTGAATTTGTAATTTAGTGAAGATGCGTTCTTTGATGAGGATGAGACTGATTTTATGAAGGATATTTTATGAAGGAGATTTGTGAGTTCTTAGGTTGTGATCCTTGTTATTTTATGAAGGATGGATTTTGGATTTGTGGTCCTTGAGTTGTACGAACTTTGGGATGATGTCATTATCTGCGTTTTAGGAATGCCAAGTTCGATAGTTTCTTGGTTAGGGAAGATTGAGTTTGCTGAGTGTATACTTTCTCCTGGTTATTGAAGACTGACCGATTTCTCCTACCTCTCTCCCCCCACAATTCTCTTCTTTCTTTCCACCACTCCAACAAGTAGCGTAATATAAAAAAGGAAAAGAACGACCCTGAGGGACCTCCTTCCCCTAAATAAAAAAGGAAAAACCCTCCGGGTTATTCCTTTTTTATATTATGCTACTTGTTGGAGTGATGGAGAGAAAGAAGAAAATTGACTCAATATCAGGCTGCTTCTCGCCCTGATGAAATGGACTGCAAGGTTCATGAGACGTTTGCATTCAGGAATGGATCTGGACACGGAGGAAACTCGCGAAACGCAAAATCTTTATATTATTACTATGATTATACCGAAAGGCGCTACAGGAAAAATATAACCATTTATGGATTTAGAATTTGGAAAAATTTTGCTAAAAGATTTTTTTCGGATATTGTTTTATTATTGGAAAGTAATACAAATGATCGAAATAATATAATATATATAAAATTAGAATCTCTGATGCAGAATTAATTGTCATCCCTGCGATATCATAATTATTTAAATATTCGTGATTTAAAAGTGGTTATACAAACGAAACGAACCAAAAGAATTTAAAAATCTAGTAAAATTTAATTTTGATAAAAGATCAACAACATGAGATATCGAAAGTTGCAATAATATAGTAAGATGTTCATGGCAAAAAGTCATTATGTTTAAAACATTTTTTCATCGAGTATCATTATTATAATGAGTATTAAGAGTAACAAAATAAAAATTTATTGAGCATGAACATTTAGAAATTATTTCATTATTAAGTACGTTTAGAAATTATTATATAAACGAGTAAATAAAGATAAAGCATAAAACTGAAAATAACTTTAAGAGAATAATCTTAAGATATTCTAAGGAAGCAATGTACAGAGATAAATAAAAAAGTTTGATTCACTTTAAAGAGAAATAATAAAAATTATTAATAATAAAAATTAACTCTTAACATTATTTATAATTTGTTACAAATCAATCAATCAATCTACTTTCTTATTTGATATATGTATTTTATTGTTCCGTTGATTTATATATTTTATTGTTTCGATGACATGTATTGTATTACGCATATAAGCATGGATAGCATATATACGGAAGCGGAATTAATAATTATTTCTCGGAAATTATATGTCACAATGTAACTTTATTACACATGGTTGAAATCATAAAAAAATAATCTTTAATTTGATATAAAACAAAAATTTTAAATTTAAAAAAATTATGGGTGGTGGAGATATTTTGTTAAACAAAAAATAAAAAATATTTTTTTTCTTTATAACTTTAAAGTACTCTTAAAACCGTACAACTTTTATTTAAAAAAATTTTTTCTATCTTTTATACTTCCGACGATATTCGCCTCGAAAGAAAAATACCGTTTTTCTTCAAAGAAATGCTTCACCCTTTAAACATGAGTTAGCGCACATATAAAAAATACGTGTCTCTTAGATTTTCGTATTTCACAACATATTTCATGGAGAACGAAATCAGTTTCGAATAGTTGTGAAACTTCCCTTGTTAGAATGCTTCTATCCCCTTACTGATTACGCCGAGCAGTCAAGATTGCCTAGAAAGCATTTTTGATCGTTTGAAACAAGCGACTAGAGCGAGAAAAACCGCTCGCTGTCTCATTCTTGGCGCGCCGAAAGCGAGCGTACAGACATGGGCTCATGCTTGTATGGCTACTGATTTCTACTCGACTAGATCGTCCGATTCTGCCATCATTCCATTAACGCAGAGATTTTGGCTGAGTACTCAGTCTTAGAATTCTTCATAGGCATAAACCTTCAAATGTCTCTTAGTTTTTACGCTTTGGAAAGTCTTTATATTACAAAGAATCGAAATAAAGCTTTGTTATTATACATATTATACATGTAAGGTAGATCGGGAAGTAAAGGCCCATTTTTTGCTATAAAATAAAAAATATTTAACTCACACAGATCGTGTTGATATTTTTCGAAACTAGAGACCTTTGACTATAAAAAATATATGCAAAAAAGTGCATGTATACCCTTCATTATAAAGATACCGTAAATTTTGCAGAGGAAGTCATTTAGTACTTCTTATCCCATATGCAGGGTAAGAAGTTCCATATAATGGGATAAAAAGTACCAATATTTCTATCAAGTTTGAACTATTTTCAAAGACAAAAATAGATACATATTAGAGTTTTTTATTATAAAGTGTCTACATTAAGTGGATTTTGTATTCTAAGATTGACATTTTAATTTTGATTTTATTTTTATTTTATTTTTATTATAGGATTTTATTTTTATTATAGGATTTCTATTATAATTTTGTTACAATTGTATAAAAATTATAAAATTATAAAATTATAAAAAATTATAAATATTGTAATTGTAGTTTTGTTTCTTCTTTTTCAAGTTTTTAAATTAAAAAAATATGCCAATAATTTAATTTTCTGTTAAAACTGAAATTATCAAAACGGAACATTTTTATTTTTGTGTTATTAGATTGACATTTTAATTTTAATATATTTTTTATCATATTTCTATTGTTTAATATATTTTTATTAATTAATATATTTTATTAATTATATTTTTATATTATATTAAATATATTTTTATTAGTTAATTTTAATATATTTTTAGATTTCTAACAAAATTCCAATAGAAATATTATAAAAATATATTCATCAGGCTTTCTCTTGTAGTTACGCATTCTGAAAAAGCCTTTTAGGAAATTACAATCTCGTTAATTTTTTCATAAATTATTATTATAATACTTAACATAATATGGAAACTTTTGTAATAAACATTACTAAAGTTTCCTTATAACTTTACTTTGTTACAAATAATGTAAAGATAAGATTATTTTTAATAAAAATACAACCGAAAATTTCTCGATAATTATTCAGAATGCTGTCTTCACTTCTGATTTCGATGATATTAGACTTATTCGATGCGGATTGTGTCACTACATTTCATTGTTTTGACAGATTTTCTAATAAGTTATCTTTAACTCTTAATATCTCGGTTCGCAGGACTGACTCAACGTTTTTTCTTACAGATTCTTTCGTTTCATACAAAAAATGCGTCGAATAAGCCTAATTTCATCAAAATCGGAGATAAAAGTTGCATTCTGAATAATTGCCAGTGTAATCTCTCTCTGTGTAATAATCACCACTAATGTTGATTCTATAATGAGTCGATAATCGGAAGTAATCGACGTTTCATACAGTTGATTATTGGTCAATTTCACTGATAAGACTAAGGATTACCGACTATAAAATCAACATTAATGATAGCAAAACAACCATAGCACTTTTTATTCCAACAAGCAAGTTTATGGAATTATTATTAAAAAAGTATAATAGAAACAATCATTTTAATAATCACATTATTAAAACAATAGAATAAGATAATAAATACACTTATTTAATCTATCTTGCAAAAATGATTCAGATCAAAAATTGCGACGCTAATATCTTACTTTTGACTCTCAAATGTAAGAGCATGGTTCCTAACAGTTACTAGGAAGCAACGAATTTTATGACGTGAGATTCTCACTTTTAATTGATGAATTGTGTGGCGGAATTTTCTAATGAAATTCTCGTTATTACCAAGATACAAGGAGTAGTCTACCTTTTTCCCCGAGGACCTTACTCCGATCAACTCTATGAATAACATGTTTATAATTTTAGTTTTGTGCCTGTTTTTAAAGAATTATCCTGAACAAATGATATGAACGTCTCATTCTTTTGAGATGCTTGATTTATATGAGTCCCCTTGCTTCTTACGAATATAATGCTTGATTTTTGTGAATCTCCTTGCTGTTATGAAAATATTTTATATGTTTCTTAAAATTGTCAAAATCTCTAATATGTTTCTTAAAATTATTATTATAATTTATTTCTTAAAATTAGAAAATAATCTAGATAGCAACGTGTCTATCGTGTTGCTTGCTAAATATTACTAAGAAACATTACTAAGAATGTGTTATAGTATTACAACTAAGTTCTCATTTGTTGGCAACATGATGCCTTCACGATACGATAACATTGAGTAGCAACTTGCCAACAATTTGCCCACAACTTCGAAATCGTCACCAAAATTCATACTGTTACCATAATAATATGCAGCATCGTATAATGCTGTCATGTTGTCGACAATGCAATATTGATGCAGTTATCTTGCTGTTAAACTGCTGGCAATACATTGTTGTCTGCGTGTTACTGCAATATCGGTATATTCGAAATCGTTGAAAACAAACCTATGGCCAGCATCATAAGCAATTATAGATTTTGCTGAGACACGTTTTGTTATCTGGGAAAATAAAACTTTTTCCTAAGATATTTTATATCAATTAACAATATCTTTTAAAAGATATCTTTAATTGAAAAATATCATTTAAAAGATATCTTTAATTGAAAAATATGATATTTTTTTCTTGATATTAGGTTTGTTCGTGTCGCACGCTCCAATATGTAATATGCTTCTACTATAGCTCTTACTCATTCCAATGCGCTTGATAAAGTGAGTAGGAGTTGTGGTAGGAGCATGTTGGAGCTTGCGATGCGAACAAATCTATTATGTCCGATAGTTTTTTCCATGACATATATATGTAAGCAGTATATATCCATGATATTATACGGTATTCATAAGTAATGTTAATAAAAAAAATTTATTTGAACTATTTTTTCGTATAAGATGTAATGATCTTTCGAAGGTACTAGAGCAAAAACTAAGATATTTAGAGATTTGTGCTCATGAAGATTTTTAATTTTTTAAGGACGGGGTTGACCAGTATAGAAATTTATTTTATCTCTCATTTACAGATATACAAAGTATAAATTATGTATATATAAGTTATAAAGGACCAAAATTTATGCTGGCGGATTTGATATGACGGATCTTATGTGGCGGATTTTATTGTAAACCAACTTTTATCTGACAAACACTTCATAATAATAATAGAGAACATATTTTTGACGCACATCCAGCAATAAAAATCTCCGGGGATATCTTATACAAAAATAAAAAAAATATATATTTCCAACTAGTCTTTTCAAACTATATGTCACATGAATCAGAAATTGAAAAAAATTTTTTTGGATATCATAACTTGTCCTCCTTAAAATTTTCTTTTGAATAGTGTTTTTGAGTAGTGAATTTTTTAGTGTTCACTTTTGCCAAATATGTAGGTCAATATGATTCATTACTATGCCAAATTTTAAGTTTCTACGTCAAATGGTTTCAAAGAAAAATGATGTGACAGACGGATGGACGGATGAACATATAAGTGATCTGAAATAAGATTTCCGCTTTTCCTTTTGAAATATGAACCCTAAAAACACCTAAAAACGATTTTATCGCGATTTATGAAAATTTTTTCTTTTGGACTTTCCCTTCTGAACGGGACTAGCCAGTATCTGGCCAGTTTCTGGCCACTCACAAACTTGACGACTCTACGCAAGATGTACATTTAATATATAGATAGGTTTTCTCTAGGAAAAAAAAGACCAATTTTAAAAGAAAAATCCTCGTCCTCAATAGATTAATCAGTTTGACATGAGCTACTGTCGAAAAATCAGTTCGCAATGACTAACAATGATAAAAAACTTGCGAGACTCAGTGTCGCTTATCGAAACTGGCTGGCGTGGCGCAGCAGAGATTCGACGCCTCTTGCGCCAATGGGCGAGATTCGGGACGATGAATTTTTTTGGATTAAAATATTTTTCGTGATTGTAAACGACGAATCGACAAAGCGACCGACAACGCGCCAATTCAGAGGCACTATGCGGTGGTTACCTTGAAAAGTTATATATAAAATAAAGGCGATCTGGAATGTTTGATGAGAATAAAGGAAAATTTATAAAAAATCACTATTGAGTCCATCGAACATTCTAGATCGTCCTACGGTGTAAAACCTCGATATTCCGAACGTCGATCCCTCGATAAGTCCATAGTGAAAAGCGCATCGTTACGTTGCAATTCAATTATTTGCTTTTTTCGATCAGTTGCCCTTTGATCAATTTCATAATCATTATCACTGAAAATTTAAGAACTCTGTAAAATTTTGTGGCATCATGGCAGTGATTGTTAAATAAAAAGTGACTATTTGTTATATTAAAATTTATCGTGATTCATGTGCCTCTCTTTCCCAGAAACATTTTTGAACAAATTCTGCTACAAAATATTAAAATTTATAACAATTTGACTGAAATCCATTTTCCATAAGATTTATGTGGTTCTTTTCATAATGAAAAATCGCTTAAAATTATGTTAGGAATACGTTTTTTCAAAGATATCTGAGTTGTTCTGAATTATTCTGTACATATTGATAAAAAATTAGCAAAAAGCATCGATATATGTATAACATGTGATAATAAAATAAAATTTGAAATAAAACAACATATTAAAACAAGATAACACAAGATTAAAACAAGTAATATTAAAATAAGATCTTAAAACAATAATTTTTTAAAATTATTATAGGGCCATAATTAATTCACGTGGTATTAGAGGCCAAATTACGGCAATTCAAGAGACACCGTTCAATCCAACGTGGATCAATATTTCATTAACAACAATAAATAATTTGGAAATTAGATTACGGTACGCCACTAAAATAGCATCTTATAGGATTCATGAATTACCACCAGAACCGGCAAAAAATATCGGAATTCCTATCGATTCATGCTCAACTACTAAGAAGTTGTTCAATCCTTCGAATATCGACGAACAGACTACTCCACCACCAGGTAATAAGTAGACATAGATAAAAAATTATTAAATACAATATTTTTAATGTAAATATAATATTTTGTATAATGCATTAATTAATAAAAAATTTAAACTAACGACAAAATAATATTAAATACATACAATAATAAAACATGTAAATAACATTTTAATTATTCTTATAATAATTTATTGTATAGGTTACGGTACTCAGGATCAATACGCTATTGGTGACCTATCTGGAAAGCTTCAAAACCGAAAGGAAGGATCATATCATAATGATATTTTATCTGGAAGCGCTAAACTTAGTGGAATTTATTGGGATGCATATTTACCACTTTCTGGGATTCACAGTATTGTTCATAGATCTTTAGTTCTATACAGGTAATTGATTATGCATCGTGAAATTACAGAATGAAACATTTCAATGTGTCAATTTCAATGTGTTAATTTAATTGCTTGTCTTCTTTTTAAAAAATATTCTATATTTCACACACAGAATTTTACAATATCACAATAAATTTAAAAGCTTCCCATTAAATATCTCTTAAAGAAAAGGGAATAGAATAAAAAAGAATAATAAAATAGATTAAAAAAATAGAATTAAATAGAAAAACATACTGCTTTTTCTTAAAAGAACGATTCCTTCTATTTTATATGTTTTCTGTATAAAGTAAGTAAAATGAAAAAAAAACATTCTTTTTTTTTAAATATTATTATACTTCTCATGCTTTAAAATAGTTTATCATTTTTAAATTGTCTTTACAAAACTTTATAAATGAAAATAATCAAATAAGGGGAAGGGGCGCCTGGTTTAGAAGACCAAAAAATAATCTTTCGTGATTTTTTTTCTTTTAAAGAAATAGTAATGTTTATTATATTTGCACGTTTTAATATTATTATTCAACAATGTAATTAAATTTTTTATATGCAAAAAAGTATTGTTAGTGACAAAAAAATTAACAGTAAAGCCTCGCCGTTATCATTTTGTGTTCCACGACTTTAATTCTTGCCTGAAACAAAAAATCAAGAAATTCTTTCTTTAAAAAAGGAGATATGTTAAATCAATACTCGTAATATCGAAGTTTATTGTTGTCGCTTTCCTGATTAGTTTTCTCGCTATGTTTACTTCATGAGAAGCTGTCATTGCGGAGATCATGTGCGGAGATCATGTTGATAACTATGTATTGAATAACACTTCAAGTGGAGTTAAGTGTAACTATTAATTATAATTATTATAATAATTCTCTCTTATACGAGAAAATGTATTAGTAAAATAACCTGTACAAGTAACAAGTTTGTACAATAACGCATTCGAGGTTTGTAGGACATTTCTAAGGACTGTGTAAGAACTTAGTCATTACATATGACGTCGCACGTTACTTTTATCCATTATGCGTAATTTAATTTACAGATATACTATTATTAAGATCATAACATATTCATTCCAATTTAGAGATGACTGAGAGCTTTAGTTCCTCGACGTTATCGCTCGCGCAACCTCTTCCAGTACGATTGTATTCAAAACCATAAATCTTATGAAATCGAAGACTTTTATTAATGGTACTTTGGAGCGAATAGAAGAGGAGAGAAAATTATGCATGGATGAGTTAATCTCGGGACTAACTTGCATACATGAACCATAGATAGGTTATAATAATAGTTAATAATAATAATAATAGTAATTAATTATAATAATAGTAGTTAATAATAATAGTTAATTATTATAATAATAGTTTAAAATTTGTGTGGACTTTAGATGAATCATCTTTCATAGAAAACATAGACATTGGAAAGGACATAGCTGCATAAATGTATGCATAAAGAAAATCATTCAATCGCATTTTTCTTATTAGACACACGTAAAATGTGATTAAATAATTTTCTTTACGCATATATAATATTTATGCGGCTATGTAAATTTGTGTGGATATATACTCTTAGAGTGAAATCACAAGATGCAGAAAAGGACTGCGAAACAGAGAACGCGTCATTGAAACAATCAATCAGAGCTATGCTTGGTTGTTTCAATGATGTATTCTCTATTTTGTAGTCCTTTTCCGTACCGTGATTTTATCCATAAGATGATTTTTCATACGCAGCTTATTGCGGCAACAATTCACTATTACTATTAATTAAATATTTTACGTGAGTATTTCCGGCGCAACATACATTTTGCCGCAACTCGTTAAAGTTGCACTGACAGCAGTGGTAAATGGCAGTAAATGGCAGTTCTAAATAAAATATAGAGTTGTATTAAAATATTAATATTTATGTTAATATCTTCGTACAGTATTTTATGCTCAGTTATTATTTGTTTTCATGAAAAGGATTCATAGAAAAGAAAGAAAGAGGAAAAAGAAGAGAAGAAAAAAAGAAAGAAATGCTCATCATTTGAAAACTATTGATGCCTTAAGATTTTGCTATTAACATTTTCAATTTACTTTTTCATGAGGATATGTACGTGCCTGCGTTACTCTGGTACACCCTGTGTGTGTGTGTGTGTGTGTGTGTGTGTGTGTGTGTGTGTGTGTGTGCGTGTGTGTGTGTGTGTGTGTGTGTGTGTGGG
>Ga0157363_1004073_pt1 | contig 13390 bp, 8 predicted proteins | sample AttsexASBM1_FD_111477 | JGI IMG/M metagenome (GOLD analysis project Ga0157363, IMG submission 111477) | Fungus gardens microbial communities from leaf cutter ant in Ribeirão Preto, State of São Paulo, Brazil - Atta sexdens ASBM1 | ecosystem: Host-associated > Fungi > Mycelium > Unclassified ...
CTTAGATTACAAGCTTTCTGGCTCAGTCTTAATAAAATATATTAAAATAATAACATATGACAAATATTAAAAATATATTAAAATATTAAAATATTACAATAAAAAGTCAAAATAAAAATAAGATGTCTTTTTTACCCATAGAAATAGTTACAAAACCAAATTTTTATAGAACTTTCTTAACTTAAACATATTAAAAGCTTCTTTGACTATAGTTTAAAATTGACTATTAGTTTAAAGTTGAGAGAAAAATTAACAACAAACTCATTGCCTTTTTGTTCCATTCATAATGGGTTTTAATAAAATCATATATATGTCTTTTTTTCTCTGTGTCGAACCATGCTTAATAATCAATAAAAAAACAATGATAACAGAGTGTGAAGACGAAATAAACAAAAATAAATATGTCACAATGTATCCCAAGAATTACTGCCCCAAGGATACTTTCGTCACTGCCCAGAAAAATTTTTCATGCATAAATATGTATAAATATGTATAATTATATATAAAATATATTCATACGTATTCATACATCCTTTTTTTTTATGAAATTACTTTTTAGTATATAATAGAATAATAATAGAATAATAATAGTAATATAAAAACATAAAAAATAATTAAAAAGATAATTTTCGCACTATTTGTTTTAGAAAAAATTGAAGAAATGTAAAAAATTATTTATGTATAATTATATATAAAATTATGCATAATTATGTATATACAATTTTTTTTACATTTTTCCAAACTTATTTTTTTCTAAAACAAACAATGCGGAAATTAATAATTCTTTTAATTATTTTTTATGTTTTCACATTATTATTATTATTTCTATTACACTAAAAAGTAATTTTACAAAAGAAAGAAGGATATATGGACATATTTCATATACAATTATATGTTTATGAATATTTATACACATTTATTAGAGGCGTGCAAGAGTTCGAATTCGGATCGGGTCGAGAATTTTTTCCGGAATCGGGTCGGGACCCGAATGTTTGTAATGTTCGGGTACCGTAAATTTCAGGTACCCGAATTTAAAATTAGGTAGTGATCATAGGTCTAGAAACTCTTTAAACACATAATTTTATGCTTCTTCATGATTTTCAATCGGATTTTAAACTATAATATAATTAATTAATTTAATTTAAAAGTCCACAAGAAAGAATTTTGCACTTTAAAAAAGTTCATAAAAATACATATAATACACATATACAAAAAATATTTTTACTTTTCACGTTTCTATCCTAGAGGAAAAGTTATCGAACATTCTTTGAAGATATGCGCTATATGAATGCAAAATAGTGAGAATAATAGACTTTCTGGCATCCTGGAGTCTCGTAAGACTACTCGGACGTGTGTCTCATCTCGCTTCGAAAATTACCTCAATCATATTTTTGAAAAGCGTTTCCGGATTTGACTGTGCAAGTGTATTATATTATTTACAGTCCCTTTATTCGTCTGGACGCGCGTCCATGCGGAAGTATCGTAATCGCAGGCGTCCAGTGTCTGAGGGGCCCTTTCCATTTTTGTCTTAATTACGAATTAATAGAGATATAATGAATCATAATCACCGAAATCATATGTCATCATTACACTTGCAGGTTTAATGAGATAACATATGTCGATGTTGATGATATGTGTTATTTGTGTGTTAGACGAGTCATCAACATCGATATATGTTATCTTATTAAGCCTGCAAGTGTAATGATGGCATATGATTTCGGTGATTACGATTCATTATATCTCGTTAATTCGCAATCAAGACAAAAATAGAAAGCGACTACGACATCTTTCTGTGTCACGGATTTGTTCAAGAAATCGGATACACGAGAAATTATTACGAATATACCGATGATGAAAACTGAAGATCGAAACGTTTATAATTTTTGAAGACATTTTTGTAAATTTCTAATAAAATAATTTCGCATATATATGTATAACTGGTGCTCGGCTCAAATCGGCATTTCACATATTGTATGATTTATGCACTAATTGCTATATTTTAATCCGTATATCCGAAATTTATCGTGTAGCCTTTCCCACATATTCTTTCGTCAAAAAGCAAATAATTTATACTAATTTAACAATATGTATAATGTCAAATATGTATAATTTAAACTAATGGCAACAGATGTTGCGAATTAGTTGCAGAGTATGCATTTCAGCTGTTACGGCGCAATAGAAATTCATTTATCATCCGGAACAATGTTATTAAGGTTGGAACACAAACCGGATATAAAAACTGATTATTTTGAGGTTCAATCAAGCTTGAAAACAATGTAAATTTCTTCGTTTGCATTATTTTTTTAAGCGACTAAATAACAATGTGATTTCTTTATGTATGAAATTAACTAAAGTATTAAAAATATATTTTGAATTATCCTTAATGAATTTATTAATTTTTAATTTTAACAATTTCACTTTTCTCATAAATAATGGATTTTGATAATATTGGATAATTTTCATAATTTTATATGAATATTGATTATATTAACCAGGAATTTATATAATAATATATTTACATAATTATTTCTTTACTGTATCAGTGAATTGTATCGAATTTGCATAATAAAACTAGTCGAGCTATTACAGATCAGGATTTTGTGTTATTTATTTCACAGATTAAGTATTACTTGACTATAAAAATTTCTCTTTCATTTAAAAAAAATGAAAATTGTTTAAAAAATATATAAATATTGGGTCGTCCGGAAAGTTCGTGCCGACTAAAATTTAAATTTTACATTTATTAAATTAAAATTTTCTACGTTTCAATTTTCCTTCAACATCGCCACGAACTTTCCAGACGATCCAATAATATTTATTATGAACATAATATTCTGGGGACACATTACTTTTATAATATTTTGAGAACACATTATTTTTTATATAGAGAAAAAATATTATAGCTTATTCCTAGAATAAAATACATGTTTAAATTCCGACACTAGGCGTTCTCAAAAGTGGAAACAGTTTCTAAAACAAATCTGTTGCAGAATAGAAATCTTAAATATTTCATGTCTACTGCATCTGGAAAATTTATCATAGAGAATACTCATATTGCAATGTGTGCATTGTGTGTATGTGATGTAAAAGAGATGAAAAAAACAGGTTTTTTATTTTAAAATTAAAAAACTGAATAAAAAATTAATTTTATTATGAAAAAAATGGTTTTTTATCAAAATTCTGAAAAAAGATATAAAGATAAAAATCTTTTTGAAAAATCTTTTTGAACGGATCTAATAAGACATATATCTTTGACCACCGTCACTTAATCATTGTATTACATTTTGATTATTTACAGTTATATCTTTGTACAGAAATCTTTTGAATATATGCAAAAACTAAATTCTAATACAATAATGTAATATATTCCCCGAATAAAAACTTTCAGAGTCAAAATAAAAAACTGATTTTTACTGGGTTTTTCACTCAAGGTTTCTAGTTTTTTCGAATATAACTCTATCTCTATTAAAGCGAGATTTCAGAATCGGATGAGTAATATATAGCAAGGGAGAAAGAGACGGATAAAAAGAAGAGAGGAAAGGCGTGGAGATAAAGCTATTGACCCTTGCTCTCTCAATGACCTGTCAGAGATATCGTTCCACTAAATTCACTGACGTGCCTTCTCAGTCAGTCGAACGCGTGCTCACACGCCTTTGGAATCGGTTAGGAGTTACATCGCACGTTCTCATCCATTGATAAGCATTTTGCACCCTTGGTAGATAAAAAGAAGAAGTTCTGTTAGTGATAGTTGAAGGGCGAAGCTTGTGACCGCAAACTGATCGTAAAATTGATTGTGGAATTAATTAATATATTAATCCGTTGACAAAATTCAAAAGTGAAGGTAGTGAGGGGTTTCCAATAGAGAAGTTACGACAGGAAACAATCGGAGGGGATCTCGACAAATTTATGATACGATTACACGTTAATATTTTTTATGATAGCTTCTTTATAGTAATATCGGTAGGGCCAAGTGTTAAATGATATATTAGTGTTTCTTAAGAGAAAGTTAAAGGATGAACATGAGGTGCAAAACGCGATTAGAAATGCGAGTCTACACGGTGGTCTTTTTAATAGTGTGCTGCTTCCTGTGTTTTCCATGTGCAAGCGAGGAGCTAAAAGCGAACAATGCCTCAACTTCACTAGGTATGACATTTCGTTGATAGACGTGATTTCGTCAAAACCTAGCAATGTCTGTATATTTTTAAAATCATTTAAATACAGCGCAATTGCATTGAACTGTTATTTCCTGATTAATATATTTATAATTATTTAAATATATAAATTGTTTAAATATAATATAATTGAATTAAAGAGACAGGGGAGATCATAATTTTCTCAATTTTCCTATTGAATTTTTAATAAATGATATATTTCGTAAATAATTTCAATGCAATTTAATAAAGTTGTATATTATATAAACAAACAACATAATATTTCTAATCATTTTTTATTTTCTAAATTTTCTAAATGTTTACATTACTCAATATATCAAACTGAAAATTATGCGAGTAAGAAACTATGTACGATTTAATTTCTTCGTTTTTTTTTAAAAGTTTTCATTTAAAAGTGAATTAATTGAAAAAAATGAACTTTAAAAAAACTAGTTGTTATTATTCAAGCTTTAAAAAATAATTGACGTACTTCACGCTGTTTGTTTCATAATAATTAACTATAATACGCTTTTTGCTACATTTTTTCATGTAAATAATTTACTCTTCTTGCGCAATATATAGTTCAAGGAGCAATCATAACATAGATCATTGTAAAATAAAATTATTTCATTTACAAGTCTTAATGATTAATTTTCGCGCAAAATTTTAATAATTAACTGAAGCAGCTTACATTTAACAATAAAAATTTTTGGATATCAATTTCGTATATCTCAAAATCACTCTCATGAAATTGATTTTATAATACTATTTTTCTATATTTATTTACGTAATATTGATTTTACTTATTAATTTAACAAAATATAACTTATTCTAGACAAGAAAATGGTAGCTCAAATAGCCGCAGGCGAGCAGCGACTAGGGGATCAAATTCGCGCTATCCTCAAACATTATCAGCAAGACGATCCGGTCGGGTTACCGGGTGCGCCGATACCGGATCCGATGCCAGTGCCGGATATGAAGCATTCCTTCTCCATAAATACGATAAATCTAAAAAAAATTAGCGTTTATGGATTGTCCAAGTTCCGTATCGAACATATAGAATCGGAATTGGCACGTATGCAGGTAAATTAGAACAAAACGTCAACTGGAAAGATAGAAAAAAATCAAAAAAATCAAAAAAATATTAGAAGCTGAAACTGATGTACAATACTTTTTTTCCGCTCTTGATTAGATTCTAAAATATATATACATTTATATGGATATAGTGATACATGTAGAAGATAGTTCGCTGTGTTGCTATTGTTAATATAGTTACTATAGTATTATAGTATATAATATAGTATATAATATAGTAATATAATACAATATTATGGACAGTTATTAACAGTTATATGAATAATTTAAAAATAATAAATGTTGATTAAATAAGTAATGTAAGTCATTACTTATATATTGATAATGAAGATTACAATATCGTAAATCAATCGATTTCTTTATAAAAATAATAACTCTAAAATAAAAACTCTATTATTAAATTTTAATTGATATAATATTTATTTAAAATTTTCAACTATTTTTTATGGTTAAAATGCTTTTAGTAAAGAAATCAAACATTTAATATGCAAGTTATGTACGTTTGTTTGTGTGTGTGTGTGTGTGTGTGTGTGTGTGTGCGTGTGTGCGTGTGCGTGTGTGCGTGCGTGCATGTGTGCGTGCGTGCATGTGTGCGTGCGTGCATGTGCGCGTGCGTGCGTGCGCGCGCGTGTGTTACGTAGAAAATAAGATGCGCATCATATTTTAAGCAGACGTAGTAGAAAGATGATAACGATATTGTGACTGTATAATGATGAAAGAAGTAAAATATGCTCTTCTAGTAAAATCTTTTTTATTCATTTATCTGAAAAATTTTTTAATTATCAATTTGCAAAGAATGTGTTTTAAAACATAATTTACATTACATGTAAATATTCTGGGTACAAAATATTTTGTAGATTATGTATGTATATATATTTTACATATTTTATTTTTTACATCTTTCTTTTGAAATCATCAAATTTTTATTTTTTTCTTTATTTATATTTACAATTTTCTTATATTATTCATATGAATATCATTCACATGAAGATTTAATATATTTATATTAAATAATTAAATTTATCTTTATATATATGCACTTGTGATGTTTATTTTTGCAACTTTATTGTTTTTACTAGAAATGTAAAATAAAAATAATTATCTTTTCGAGGTGTCTGTCGCAGTAAGAATTGACATTCTTGATATTCGTGGATTATACACAATGACATCGTGGATTTCGAGATCCGAAGGAGACTTTTCGGTGAAACTTACTGGCGTGAAAGTCGAAGGTATCGCCAGGCTAGAAGTGAGCACCGATGGCAAATTACAAGCTCAGGATATCGATATGGATTTGACTTTCGATAAAATTGACCTGGACTTTAAGAATCTAGGATTCCTCGGTTCGGTGTTTCAAGGAGTCATCAATTCCGTCGGGAGCTTCATCTTTGACGGCATCAAACCATTCATACTGAAAGAAGTTAATACAAACATAAGGTGCAAGTCTTTTAAAAAAATATTTTTTATTCTTTTAAATCGAAACTATTTAAGTATAAAAAATATTTCTTATCCTTTTTAAATCGAAATTTTTTAAACAAATAAATAAAAACAAAATGAGATGAATAGATCATAAGAAAAAGAAAATAACAAGGAAAAAAAAAAATATATATATATATATATGAAGAATGAAAATAATAATTAATTCTTTAAAATGACAATCGAAACTAATGCCGATTTTAATTTAGATTTTTTATGACATTGTTTTTTTAAATATCAATATCTATACAGCTATATAATTTAAATTACATATTTTTTTATAAAGTTCCATGTATTTTAACAATAATAAATAAATTTTTTCTTTTTTTTTTTTAAAAAAAGAGAGAATTTATCATTTTTCGGCTTGTGTGTGTTTATATTTTTTCTCAACAATATATGATATATTTCAGGGGCGAAGTGAATAAACAAATATCACAATTACCACAATACTTTCCGAATTCGATTTCACCCTTCGATATGGCGATTGCAGAAGCTCGAAAGCAGGTTTCTCAGATGGGCTATGATCCATACCAACTAAAAGATTATACCCAAAGCGTCGGTATATTCACTATGACCTCGTCACATACCTGGATCACCGGTTTAGCCAGTTTCTATCGCATGGGAAATATAACCATCACTATGGAGAACGGAACTGTAAGTGCAATTTTTTTATAAGAGATCTAATTAACTAGCATATTAATATATCTTCAATCAAAGAGTTCCAAGTGGATCTAAAAATATTGCTGTAATAGGTATACAAAAAGTATCTATTTCGAAAAACTGTAACATTTAGATTTTAGATAGATGAGTTATAATTTAATTTAAAATAAATAAACGTTTACGAAATTGTTAAACGCAAAGCAATTGCATTGGCCACAATCGCGACCATCGTTGCGTAAATATTACATAAGGTACGTTTGTAAATCGTTATAGTGTGCGGTTTTTGGATTTTGCACGTGCGTAGGTGACGCTTATCGCAGATTTAATTTGTATTTACATACATATACGGCACCTTATATAGATATATGCGCTTCTGGATGTCGGCACCCAAGAACTTGAGGGTAAGACGCATTGGGAGATGAGCGTGATCGGTGGCTTCCTGTCGCGTGCCGGCACCGTGTCCTTCACCGTCCAATACTTTCGGGTTCAAATGAAGCTGGCTCAGCCATTGGATACGCGGAAACGCGCTACATTAGAAGAACTGGAGCTCGAGTTGGGCAACATCCAGGCGAGATTCCACGGCGCCAGAACGCTCGATTATCTCGTGGAAGCGAGCATTAATATACTACCAAACCTTTTAAGGTAAACCATACGTAATAGCCCCGGCCTTGTAAAATATGCGTCTCGCATCGATTTCAAGGCGACGTCCGTAATCGGCGATTTTCTGACACGGATCTAATCACAATGAGCATTAGGAAACATGTCTAATACATATCAATGAACAAAATTGTAGTATTCTTATAATCTCGGAAAATTGTTAACGAACGTTTCTCTTAAATCCTTTACGTTTCGAAATATTTGATTGTTTATAATATTTAAAATATTTAATATTTGATATTTGGTAAATAATCTTACTTGCGTTTTCTAGCTTCCCCAAAATTCTTTTAAGGTCATATGTTACAATCAGAATGATTTGGGATTTAGAGAATTAATATTAATTTAGGCTCAACTTTATACTCTTTATTTTTTAAAAATAGAGAAAGATGAAAAATAACTTGAATCGAAATTAAATTTAAATTAATCTGTATTGGTGGAAAACGGGCTAAAAACCGATTTCACCATCTCTGATTAACTTGATCAGTCGATTATTCTATGAAATTGACCAATCGCATTTGTCGTTAAGCAAAATTGACTAATCACGATTGACATTTAATTGATCAATTGAACTAATCAGAGATGGTAAAACTGATTCTATTTATATATTTTTAGTTTTTTTTTATTAAACACTCACATATCAGATATTTAACTATGGAAAATACGATTCTGTGTCATATTTTAATTTTTTTTTTTTTACTCTTTTAAATACTCTTTGTTTAAGTTTCTAACTGTGCCTTTGTATTCTTACTTTCGCAGATATCAAATCATGGATGCGATCGAAGGACCGTTAAAGAGACGTATACAAGAGGAATTGGACAAGGTAAACATGGAGAAATTGATTGACGAGAAAATTCCGATGATTGAGGAACAGGCTAGATGGATGCAGGGTTTAACACCCGCAGAGGAAACAATCTTGGAGGAACCGCTGCCACCAAACAGTCAAGACGATCAAACGCCATTCTCTGAGAGCGAGGAAGAACGAGGACCGTCATAAGAAAGGCATTCATAGATCATAATCGAATGTTATTCAAACGTTTAACTCAGGCCTGTCCAATTTGAGCTCCGAAGCCAAAAGTTATCGACTCAAAAAAATTCAATGTGAGTAAGATTTCAGGAACTGTAAAGTGTATGCATCTAAGTGACATTTATCAACACTTTATAGTTCTAAAATCTTACTAACATTGAATTTTTCTATGTCGATGATTTTGCGTTTTGACTCCGAAGCTCAAATTGGACAGGCTTGGTTTAACATCATTCTAGAGAGAATTCGAGACAAAGTCCTTTATAATGTAAACACGTATTGTACATTATGCGTGATATATGCGCATGTATTTTAATGTATAATAGGTGTACATATACATGTGCATTCTGATTTTTTAAACATCCTGTGTCACGCAACAGAATTCTACTTACAATTTATAAATGGAATTCTGTGAATGTCGAATTGTTTAATAGTAGCTTTGCAACATGAAAAAGGTGAAAAATGTATGCACGATTTCGATATTTGGCACAGATGCGTAATTTATGCCCGATAGATAATTCAATAATGATAATTCAATAATTTGGCTAAATTGAAAAAATATTTATTGCGACTTATTTTTTTAGGCACATAAATTTTTGCATGCCATAAGTGATATTGTTAGGATTTAAATACTTAACAGCATAAATGCGTTTTTAAAAAAAAAAATTTGATTTTAAATTTGATTTTAAATCAAATTTATATCGTATATTATAAAATAAATATTTGTCAAATTTACAACTGTAGTATATAAATTAAATAATATAATTGCAATTTTATTGAAAGTATATAAAATTACACATTCAAAAATGATTGTTTAAGTAAAATATTGAAATTAAATTTTTATTAAAGAAAGAACATTACTAATATTATTAGAAACACATAATAATAATTAAAGCAAATTAATAATTTATAAGAATTATATATAAATTTAATGGCAATTATTCAATGACAATAATGATAGCAAAATACAAAATTAAATTGATATTAAACCTTTATTAAAGAAAATGTTATTAGCAAAATATTATATTTAGCTTAATACAAAGCGAATAAAATTACAAATGATTATGCGAAAAGTATCGCAAGAATAAAATCGTTTGAATGTGAAATATATATTTATTATTATTATTATATATGCGTTTAATTGAATTTGAACACAATTGCAACCATCTAACTAATACGAATATAAGTGCATTACATAATATCTCGTCTATAATTCTAGCTTCTTGATTGTGAGTAATTATAATACCGAGTGATTTACCTATATTAATCATACATATTTTATGCAACTGACATTCCTTGCCAAAAAGAAGTGTTACGTAAACAACCTATAAGTATAAACTCTAAATCGAATTGTCAAGCTAACGATAACACGAATAAATTAAATGAACGATTACGTAAGAGCAACAAGCTGTACAGAACATACGCAATAGCAGTTGTTACATTTTAATAGCGAGTCACGGCGGTATGAACCGTTCGAAACTAATCGCCGAGACGAACCCGAATGATGTAATGTCTACAGTCTAACAGCGTCGTAAAGCTTCATAATATGCTGTTGTTCTCATTCGTGTCTTTTAAAGCTATGAGAAAATAATTAATACAATGCAACTGTACATGTTTTTATACAATTTTCTAATTATGGCTCATTACGCTATATATTAAAATCATCCAAACTTGCAAAGAATGAGTCACGATCGTAATTATCGAATCGATCTATTAATTTCCGCTCTCGGAATGTCTTATATGCAATCGAGTGTGAATGTCTATTTTTAACATAATAGAATACAAATCTAACTCTGCAGTCTTTTTTTATCTATCTTAAACTGTAACGTAAATAACGATCGTGACCCTTGCTGACAGATTAATACACTGCAATGCTAATATATTTACATATACATATATATATGTGTGTATATGTACATACAGAGTGTCCTGAAATTTATAAATCGATTAAAATACCATAGTGAAAAATTTTTCAAAAAATTAAACGCTGAAATGCGTGCTTACTAATATAATATTATACGATTCATATGGATAGCTGATAGGCGACTAAACGTAATTTGTAATTGGCTGTATTTGAATTCTTATATCTCAAAAACTACTGCTTCAAATAAAAATGTACATATAACTTTTTTTATTTAATTTTTCGATATCTGTCTTGCTGTAGTATTTTGATTCGCAAATTTCGGGACGCCCTATATATACGTAGTAAAAATATTAGCAAGTGTTTGTAATATTAACGTAATTGTACTGATCGATTGTATACACATAATAATAGACATTTGCGAGGAAGCCGAACAACGCGAATCGGCCTGAAATTCGTTGCAAAGATATTTAAAAATTCAAACATTCAAGAAACTAAAACGATTAATTTTTTTCACCAAAATTTGATTGTTCGTTTCTTGATAGGTCAAATGCTATTACAGACAATGGTATATACATCTCTGCAAACTATTGATTTTGACAATCATGGTTCTAAAAAAATTATTCGGACATTTCGTTTTGACAATTAATTTCTCAATCATTTTCGCGATATCCGGAAACATCTCAGCGTATTACTTGGTCTTGATGGCCGGCCAATAGGTTTGTCGTATAATTGGCACAAATCGCTCGCCCGGCGCTGGTAAAGCCCATTTCCATTTGGGTGCCGTAATAGTCAGAATACCATCCGAAGACAACCTGGGCTTCACCTGACCGATGTCGTAACCATGCGGCAGCAAATAACGACGTGTAAACTGTCGCGACACATAGCCGTGGTTATCCTTCCTCTCATGATGCTTGGCCTCAATGGTGATGTACTTGTCGTCGGTGCGAACGGTGACTTCCTCCGGCGTGAACTGTTGTACGTCCATCACTATCCGATACTTATCCGCGTCACATTCGACTGTTGCCCATCCGTCCATCTCATTTTTAAATACGTAATCGCGCAATCGCCGGAACCTGCCGATGAGCGACGGCATTCGCCACAGATCGTCATCATGCAGACTCAGCCTCCGAAAGTGTTCCTCCATCTCACGATGGTAGCGATCTATATCGTCCCACCAATCACGGAATATGCTTCTCGATACCAATGCCATGATTTCCTGCAGGAATTAGGAATTAACAGATCATTATTTGCCTGATTTAATTTTGTCACATGTAATAAATTATCACTTTTATTATAGAATTTGGAGAGGTTTTGAAAGATAAAACGTAATTGGTAATAATCGAATATAAATAATTTTATTATATTTGATAAATAATTATAATATATTTAATAAGTGTACAAACTGAAATTGTCAAAAAAGAGTGTTTAAGTATTTAAAGAAATTTAAAGAAATTTTAATGAGTTTAAAATTTAGAAAGCAATGATTGAATACTAAAATTTATATATAAATATAATATATAGTAAATATAGATTTAATAATAATATTAATAATTGTATTATATTTAATATAAATTATATTATAACATAACTGATAAATGTGTAAGCTGAAATTGTTAGAGAAGAATAATAAACATCTAATACTTACTTAAAGTACTTATTTAAATAAGTACTTTATAATTTATTGTAATTAGTTAAAGTAATTATTTAAAAAAATTTTGATGAGTCTAAACTCTGGAAAACAATATTAAATGATATAACTTATACTCAAAAGTCTTAACAAATGTATAAATTCTCTTTTAATCGTAGTTTTATCATTGTTTCATATAAAAAGGCTTCGCTATTATTTATTTGTCATAATTTTAAATGTAAAAGCAGCAAAAAGTGCATAATAATTCAATTAATCTGCGTGATTATTAAGCAATCATTGACAGTGCGTGATGCGTGTGATTAGGAGACAAGTCATAATACGCACTTTGTCGACTTTGAAAATCACTCGTTTCGTTAACACTCGATGTCGGATGCTCGATTTGCGAAATTATTTGTCGAACTGCGCAGTAAGAGATCTTTGCTGCGAGACTTGCTTCCTCCGAGCATGAATTCCTCTTTGCGACTAACTGCGCAACAATTACTAGTGCATCGATTTATATTCAGTTTGCCGCTCTTTTCGAGACCGTTTGATCGCGCGGCGCGTGCACATGCGCATGATTATAGAGATCCCGCACGATTTTTTGTTTTTACTAGGATCACTTAAATTGATAATAAATTATGTTATATTGTAACATTTAATAAAATTAAACAAGTGTCTAAATTTAAATATCTTATTATATTTTTATGACTTATTAAAATGAAAGAATCAAATGGTTAATTTTTAATTATTTTCTTATTATTTTGGTTTTAACAATTTTTTCCATATTTTAAAATTTGTATTCCAAACATACACACACACACACACACACACACACACACACA
>Ga0157363_1004074_pt1 | contig 13387 bp, 14 predicted proteins | sample AttsexASBM1_FD_111477 | JGI IMG/M metagenome (GOLD analysis project Ga0157363, IMG submission 111477) | Fungus gardens microbial communities from leaf cutter ant in Ribeirão Preto, State of São Paulo, Brazil - Atta sexdens ASBM1 | ecosystem: Host-associated > Fungi > Mycelium > Unclassified ...
CACACACACACACACACACACACACACACACACACACACACACACACACACACAATCCTATAATATATTGTTAATTTTTTAAATATATGTATAACATGTTAGATATTAAAATTACACACACCAGTTATAAAATATCTATTCTAATGTATATAAATATATGTAAAATTGACTAGATTTAATATATATATCGAATTTTGTTTATATATAATTATATATATTTTTTATTTTCTTATATACAATACTATCATATTGACGTTCTAAGAATCACATTACTAAAAAATATTTAAGATATTTATCAGAAGAATAATAAAAATATACTGAATTTCATTATATTAATATAATTATAAGCGTGTATATTTAAATCTCTTAATCAGATATAAAAAAAAAATCTGAATTTTATTTGTTTATGAATCAAATAAAAAATTAATATAATTTATTAAAATATATATATCAATTAATTAGAAATTAGAATTTAATTAGACAAAATAAGCTAAAATCAGATTTATCTAAATGATTAAATTATAATCAATATAATCTGCAATCAGAACAAAAAGATTATAATTATTTGATCGATTAGAAATTAAAATCTTGAGGGTTGGCAGCATCATGGAATCATGGAAATAATTCGCATTTTCTCCAGCAGAGGTCGTCTCTATCAACTTAACGGTTAGAAAAGGGGCGATTTTCAAAACTCCGAACTCTGACGGGCGTCGCGTACCATGTTATCTGTATGATTTCAACCGCTCGAATATTTCATTGAATCTATTAAACTGTTTGTGTGTACTATCAGGGAGAACTAGTTACTATTGATCACGACGGATTGCTGAATGTTACAGGCCGATAACATGTCAGCAGAGTGATAGTTCACGGAAGAAACAACAAAAAAGTATAAGAATGATGTCGTTGTCACTTTTAGCAACTTACGACGAGCTGGTGAGATGTACAAACGTCTTGCTAAATGGGGCCTGCGAAGAAGGTTCGTTAATAACCGTATATAATCGATATTATTGCAGCTATTATTTATTTCCTTGCGATAACCTTAATCGACTTTTCTAAAATAATTATAAAATTTGTTTGCTATACTGGATTACACTGAAACTTTTTCGTTTAGTCGAATTTAAACCTGTATACCTATTTCACTTTAAAAACGGTGTACATAATTAAATAAAAATAAATCTATTATAGATACACGTAGATATAAATATGTTGTTTCAACATTGCTTTATATAGAATTCCTACGATTCGCTTTAAATCAAGAAGAGATGAGACAGAAATGGCTGGCATCAGTGCAAGAATGTCAACGACTTCATTCAGCTTTGGATAAGGCTCATGCTGAAATCGCGGGTCTTGAGAGAAAATTGCGTCACGCAAGAAGAAATTTGGAAGAAGAGAATCGTAAACGTCGTGATGTCGAGGATCATAGAGATTATTTAGTAACTGATACTTCTTTTATTTCTAAGAATACTTTAACTTTTTTTAATCAACTATTCATATTTACATCTTTTTCAGAAGGAACAAATTGATACAGCCAGAGATTTACTGTTTAATGATAGAGGGAAAAATCTGAATCATGAAACTAGAGAGAAATTACAGTTTCTTAATAATACTTCAATGAATCAACGTCAAAGTAACACATATATTCAAGATGTACCGATTGACAAGTAAATATAAATCTCAATTTATACTCAAAGACTGATACATTGGATTGTATGACAATGTTATATTATTCATATTATTTTAGACTTAACACAATAGCGGAATTGAATTCCACTGGCTCATTATTGAGTGACCTTAATTGTTTATCAAGATCAGATGATGACTTTGAGACCAGTGCTATTTTGCAAAATCAGAAAAGGCGAGAATGGAAAGAGCATCGCCCCAGTAGCGAATATTCCAAGAAACCTCATCGCAGTACATTGCACAAAGCTACAGAATTAAATTCCTCTGATAAAATAGTAGCGACTACTACTGTAGTTATGCCAAAGGATGGTACAATTACTGCATCATCCACGATCGAGGCTATACCTGGTGATGAAAATGCTGATCCCCAGATTCTCTTGCATAATTCACGCAAACGACGTAAAAGTAGTACAGAACACAATAAATCAAAATTATCGCATTTAGATGTAAACAAAATGCCAATTGATACAGCGGTACGTTACTAAATCATATGATTTAATTGCTTTACATTTAAAGTGTATGTCTATAATTAATAAGAGGAATGATTTTTTTATTTTTAGCCATCAGCACCAAAGGCTGATATTCTTACATCAACTTCAGACTCGGAGGACGTTTATAAACCAAGTCCAAATATTGGTGGCTATACCATGAATTTAAAAATGTCTAGAAGTCATCATTTTGTAGCAAAAACTATACTTAGGCCGGAAATCTGCACACATTGTGGGAAAAAGTAATGTTATTCAACTACTACATGAATATATTAAAAAGCTTGTAATTAATTTCATAAGATTTGCTATGGATAAGAAAAAAAATCTTAATGTCTTTTCATTTATTAATAGAATTCGATTTGGAAATACGCTACAAAAATGCAGAGATTGTAGAGCTACAGCTCATACAGAGTGTAAAAGTTTAGTACCACTACCATGTGTTCCAACAGGAAATACACCTACATTACGTGGTATACCTGTGAGTATCGTTATTATAATTTCTACGTCAAAACATTTTTCGTCAATATCTTCACTAAATGCTATTTCCATGTATAGGGTACTATAGCTGATTACACACCTATAACACCACCAATGGTACCTTCCATAGTAGTTCACTGCATTAACGAAGTTGAATTACGCGGAATGAACGAGCAGGGATTATACAGAGTGAACGGAGCAAAAGTAGATGTCAAATGTCTCCTGGAGAAGTTTTTGAAAGGCAAAGGCGCTCCAAATCTTTCTAACGTCGATATTACGACTATCTGTTCTACCTTAAAAGATTTTCTTAGGTATGTCACCCGAAATATATTCTATAAAGGGGATGCAATATATATATATATATATTGAATTCATATTTTATAGAAACTTACGTGAACCATTGATCACTGTCGGTTTGTTGGGAGACTTTATACGTGCGACACAAAAGACGGATAAACAGGATGCTGACGCCGCTCTTTATCAAGCAATATCAGAATTGCCACAACCAAATCGCGATACTTTAGCCTTTTTGATATTACATTTACAGAGAGTATCGAGTAGTGCTGAATGTAAGATGCCTATTAGTAATCTCGCCAAGGTCTTTGGACCAACTTTAGTCGGTTACATTTCCAAGGAACCATCTATCAGCGATATTCAGCATCAAGTTGCGGTAAAAAAAATTTCTAAATGCACCATTATGACTGATACTGAAATATAACGTAATATATTTCACGTTCTAGATAGTAGAGAGTTTACTTCAAATTCCATCCGATTATTGGGCAACTTATGTAAACCCTACAAATTCGAATTGCACTTCTACCCCAAAACCGGGAGAATTGAAACATACGCCATCCACGGAATCACTTCTCAAGCGTAGTATCTCTCGCGGTTTCTTCACTCCTGTCGCTTCTAGGTGAGTATCGCACAAATAATAATTGCGTCTTATCTATATATTTTCCTTATTTTATATTTCATATTTTATATTTTATATTTACAGCCGCACTTTTATGAGGAGAAACAAGAAATACTTTGCTACACCGCCATCTAGAATAGGATACTAATATATAAGCAAGTTTATACATTTGTTATATTATAACAATTTATACACAGAATTGTTTGGCCTAATATTTAACATGCTTATATGTATTCTTTTGTAAATATACTAAAATAAATGCAATAAACATCTTGATTTATATTTATATCTTAAAGCAAATCAATAATCTAATTTAATTTTAATCTTAATCTAACTTAATTATTAAATTACAACACTTTCCCTCTTTTAAATTAATTAAGTATTCCTTCTAAGTACTTATTAATTAATTTATTTTAATATGTAAATTTAATATTTATATGTCCAATCTCATAAGATTTTTTTTAAGATTTTTTAACACTTGTAATCATTATTTTAAGCTTTTATTTTATTACTGATATTTAAATAAAATCAACACAAAATCTAATTAATATTTCAAATAAATAGTTAATATTGTTATTCAACTTATTCGCACTAATATCTATGTATGTATTATATATGTTCACTGTGTCATAGGTTAGAAGTAGACTGCAGAGCGGCAGATGGCGCATTATTTGAGGTTGGCATCGACATTGTAAACTTGAATTGCGAATATTATGATCGAATTTACGTTCGCATATTTGTATGTAGAAATTTCATAACGAAATTTGATTTCTTTGAAATTCGAAGATAATTGTTCATTATTTTTAAAGTTACAAATATATAGCAAAATGAGCGTGCGTTCTTTATTAAGGTTCAGCTCCATCGTCAGAAATGTTAATTTTGACAAATGCAGATTTTACTGCAGCAGAAATGTATTGAAGCTTCACGAAAGGGGCATGTACGAGGATATATTTCCCGATACTAGTACGTAAGTATACTGAATTATTTTTTCTGTTACTTAATGTTATAAAAATTTTTATAATGCGTTGTCTCTTAATATTTATATCAATTTATATATCTTATATATTTTTTTAATAGAAATGAAATAGTAGATTTACTGAACAAATCATCCCAATGTGTTTATGCTGGCTTTGATCCAACAGCAGACAGTTTACATATTGGCAATTTACTCATTCTGATGAATCTTTTACATTGGCAGAGAGCAGGACATCAAGTTATAGCTCTAGTTGGTGGAGCTACCGGTTTAATAGGTGATCCTAGTCATAGAAAATCTGAACGCATTGAAATAGAAAGATATGTAATTGAAGAAAACATCAAGTCTATTACAAAGAACATAGAGACCATATTTAATAATCATAGATACTATTTTTGGAAAAATAAGGAAACGGCACTGAAGCCTCTAATTATAGTAAACAATTTGGATTGGTATGCAAATGTAAATATCATTGAATTTATCAAAAATATTGGAAAGTATTTTCGAATGGGTACAATGTTGGGTAGATCTTCTGTCCAAGCAAGATTAAATTCTGAGACAGGGATGAGTTTCACTGAATTCACATATCAAATATTCCAAGCATATGATTGGCTTCAATTGATGAAAAATTACAAGTGTCGCTTCCAAATTGGTGGTAGTGATCAGATGGGTAATATTATGTCTGGATACGACCTGATCACGAAAAGTATGCGAAAAGAAGTTTATGGTATAACGTTACCGCTCATAACAGCTGAAGGTGGAAAGAAATTTGGGAAGTCTCTTTTGAATGCAGTATGGTTGTCTCCAATAAAATCCTCAAGCTTTCAACTGTATCAATATTTCATCAGAGCTAAAGACTCCGATGTTGAAAAATTCTTAAAACTATTCACATTTATACCGTTGAATAAAATTACTGAAATTGTGAAGAATCATATGAATAATCCAGAACAGCGAAGAGCACAGAAATTATTAGCGGAGCAAGTTACACTTTTAGTACATGGAGGTAATTTTTATAAAAAATTATGTCATTGTTATTATTTATTACATACTGTAATTTTTTTACAGAGGATGGACTATTGGCTGCAAAGCGTGCATCTGCAGCATTGTATGATAAATCAATTGAATCATTTGTAAGATTAAATGCATCGGAACTAACAGATGTGTTTGAAGGCGCAACTATAGTAGATGTCTTATCTAAACCAGGAATTACCGTATACGAGTTAACAAAAAAAGTAAAATGCTTTAAAACTGATCATGATGCTGAACGAATCATAACAGCAGGTGGATTTTATGTAAATTATCAAAAAATTACTAATTTAAATGAGGTAATTGTACCTGGCATTCATATACTAAGCAATAATCTATCATTGCTGAGAGTTGGTAAAAAGACGTATCATATAGTTCGATGGCAATAAGATCATATAAAAACATATGTACAGTTGTATAATAAACAATATTTTAATACTCTAAAAGTTCATGTAATGATTATAAATGCAACAATCTCCTCTTTTAATACACACGAATATATATTATTATGGAAAACTTTTATTAGATAATTTACAATAAACTATATATGTATATACAATATAAATATTTTTATATTCCTCGCTTTGTTCATATGTACTAAATGTATTTACATTTTGTGATTTTCCTAATTATTATATATATCCCACATAGATATGTAACCATCTTTGCCAGTCGCTGCCATTAAACATTTAGTATCGTAGGCCTCGACTTTACATTGTGAATAAACAATGTCATATACACTTGCTTTATGTTCTTTTAATATCGCAAGTGGACGTAATTTTTTCCAAGAGAACAACATCATACGTCCATCCCAACATCCAACCGTGACAATCTTTTTATCTGGTCTTACAGAAAGAATGGATATGCCATTAACATGCTCCAAAGATCTCATATATTTGTGAGATAAAGTATGATTCGGCAACATCTCGAAAATCTAAAAATTTGTAAACATAATTTATCAACACCAAACTCATATATCTTTTTAGGCAGAGTTATGAAAATCAATTTTTTGTAATGTACCTCCAATTTCTCTGACGCACTGCCAAGGATGCCTTGCATCAACGAAGCATCAAAATCGAAAGTCATTGGATATTGTTCCACAGTAAGAGAACTAAGAACATCATTCTTTCTCATATCCCATAACAATAGTTGCCCACCCTCGTAAGCAACTAGAACGAAATCATCCATCAATGATTTCATCGCCATTACAGTACCTAATTTATTACTATAGGACAGTTTGGATGGATCTAATGTCGATTCTAGTTTGAATGTTTTTAATGATAATGTTCTTACTACAGAACAGTCAAATGGAATCAGTACTGCATCATTCTCGGGTAATAATTGAGATCTGTGATACAAAATATTCATGTTAATTTTAACAGACTTATTTATTAATATACTTATAACAGATTTATTTGTTACATACCTGCAAAAACTGCAATATTCATAATTGATGCTTTTGTCTAGTATCCAGTTTGATTCATTCATTTTGTACACATCAATTATTCCATGTCTTCGTTGCACTATTAAGTCAGTCTTGTCAGTTATGTGTAAATTAAAACATGGACTACATCCATCTGATAATTGATATTTTATCCTGTTTGTCTACAACATAATAAAAAGAATTTAATTCTTTTTAACAAATTTCAATGTTTTTTCTACATGTTTATGTTAAGAATAGAATATTCTTCTCTCATGTTGTATGAATTTTTATTAAATAATCCTCTGAGCTGATACCAAAATCTGTAACACAGTTATACTGATAGTATGTCAGATCCCTTTAATATTGTCGATTAAAAGACATTAATTTTAATTTCAAAGAATCAAAATAATTTCTATAAAAAAGAATGAATACTAAATTTATTTTAATAAAAATAATCTAAATTTGCAGATGTAACATAAACAAAGTTGAATTGACAGCACCGAAAGATTAAATCTAATTATTTAAAAAATTATTTAAACTGTTATAATTAAAAAAAAACAAGTATTTACCTTTAAATCCCAAATGTGTATTATGCCTTTTCCATCACCAGCATAGAGATGCTCGACATCAGAGTTAATCGAAAACAATAAACTATGCACATTTTCATCCATGTCGCCACGCAATAGAAATTTTGGATCCGGAGGTCTCGACATTGTTGCAATCTTGTTTTTTTTATTAAAATATCATACAAAATCCAAGAGAGTTTATAATATATCCGACATATCAAGATAATGCATCTATACGCAATATATAGGTTATCTCATCATTGTTCTGATGACAAAAAGTTTCTCAATCCGCTTTTGAATCATCACACGAAAATATAAAATAAAGTCGACCCCTTTTCCGCGTTATTCTTTGTTTTCTTCTGTCGCAATCCACTAATTACTTATTGTATTTGAATTTCAGAATACTTGTCAGAGCGCTGTAAATAGCTGTAACTATAGAGAATGTAGAGGTGTAGACTAGTGTAGAGTCGTCACTTGAAACTGTTAAAGCGATCAAAAAGACAACTTATGAATCGAGAAAATAGAGGAAACATCTTCTTTGATTAAAAAAATGACTTTGTGATAACCACAAGAATATTTTACTAAACATAAAACTGTTTTCTGTAACATCACTGTTCAACGAAATGCAGGATCTGTATTCTTTTAGTGCTGCAACATCAGCGATTATTATTTTGCTTGTCGCATTTATTGTGATTGTGTTTAATAGGTAAATAACATTTGTCAATAATGTATATGAATTCACATATATGAAATTATTCTTAATTTTTTTATAGCATTCTGTGGGTGTTCATTGTGGTTAGTATTTACGTGATTGCCAGTTTTTACGCTGTTCAGTTAGTACAATATGTTGACAGTTTACTGACGAGGTATAATATTATAAATGAACAACGCGTTTATGATTTGCTGACGAGATTCAATATTATAAGTGACAAGTTTATTGTAAGATACGAAATTAAGGATTCATGTAGCGTCTGCAGCAAGAATACTTGCAAAAGGCATAAATTGTTGCCGCATTCGACCAAAGTCAAAGTACCAAAAGACTTTGATCATGCATTAGAGCAAGTAATTAATAATTAATTATACATTTATGCATAATTTACTGTCACATTCTGTATTTGTTAGCAAAAGGTATATAAATCTGTTATCTTATAGCTTCTGGAAGAGTTACTCCAAATGTATGTTTGTACTTGGTACTCGGATATTTCAGCTAATGAAGCTTTCATACAACAACTACGTTTAGCTATAACAACAGCAGCAAAGAATATTACCATTCGATTATTACGTGCAGACACAGCAACTCTCGTTTTTGATGGCCTGATTCCCGTGGCCATACAACATGCTCAAGATTGGAAAGCATTACTCAAAATGCCCATATCTGAAGTTGAAATGCCCCAAGATTACATCGGGAGTTGTTTGAGCTCTAAAATTCATCCAGCTGCGTATTCAAGAGAAGCTGAGTTGAATTATTTACGGGGTCTAGTCACTGCACTGTTACCACATTTATTACCTGCCATACATGTCTCAACAAATAATAAAGTAATGATATGTTCTTTCAAAATTCTAGCTTTTATTATGTAGCATGTATATTTATGAATTTGAAAGATTATGTAGACACAAGCAATTGAGTAACATTTCATACGCTTCTTTTAATTTATATATGATGACTTTTAGGTGATACTTCGAGAAATTTTGGCAAATTGGGTGTTATTGCCAGCAATTGATGCACTGGCAGATCCAGAAAATATAAATATGCTAGTGACATTATCCACTCATCATGAGACTACTCTATCTAACGCTGCAGAGACTATTACTGTACCAATACTCCAATCCTGGGTGACACTTCCAGCAATGCATTCACATATCACACACAGTTGCTTCAAACCATCTTTAAATGAAATTTTAAATGATCCTGAACTGTTATATATGTTTATGCAACACATCAAAGAATCAGGACCTATGAATCTTCTTCAATTTTGTTTAGATATTGGTACATACATTAAATTTTTGATATAATTTAATATAAAATTTTTTAATACAATAATATATGTAATATATATTATAATTTATTTTATTTATTTTTAGATGATCTCAGCAAACGTATGTTAAATCCAGAAATGTCGACTACTGCTGAAAAAAATTTATACATAGATGTTCGGAATATGCACACGGTATACCTTGATCCTAATGGTTCAGAATATTTATATTTACCATTGCATATATCAAAAGGCATACGACAAAGTAATTTATAAATTTATAAAAATAAATAATTTCAGTTTCAAAAAAAAATATATCTACATACATATACATGTTTATTTTCAGTATTAGAAGGTGGATCAGAAAAAATTCAAGAATTACGAACATCACGACCCTTTTATCAAGCTCATCAAGAAGCATACGCACTCTTAGAAAGTACTTGTTTGCCATCATTCCATCATAGTTATCAAGTAAATGACATTTTATCTTTATTTTTTCTTCCCCTATTACATTCTATTTAAAATTTTGAATACATTAAATATTAATCCTTAATATATTAAATCTTTAATAGTGAAATTTTAGATTCTAATAATAACTATTTATGTGCTGTATGTTTTAGTTATATAAACTCTTGTGTGGTCATTTGTCTGAACAAACAAAACCTACTACAGCAGCTAAGTAAGCTCCTAAAATGTACACACATCCATATTTCTAAATTCTTTAGAAATGTTATTTTTTAACACTTTAATTTTGCTATTTTCATGATCACTTATTTTTTTAATTGTATATATAAATTGTACAACTATACTTACTATATTATAGTTTATATGTATGAAATAGAACAAATGGCAATTTCTTAAGAGTGTTTTTCAATGAATATAAATAAAATAGACACTATATATATTTTATAAATTTAAACATAATTTACATATGCTAGTTTTCAATAAAATTTTAATAATTATAATAATTGTATGAATACATATATTTGATTATAGTATGAGAGGAGGTACATCTACTCCTCCTATGCGATTCAATAATCAAGTGGGCAAGGTCGATGGCGTTTTACGTACGACTGCAATCGATGGTACTCCGTTTCAACTACAAGACGTCTATCCAGTTGAAGAAGTAGATTGCACATCTCGAGCATATAACGAAATCAAAGGCTTCGGCGATAAGAGTAATCGCGACTTAACAACGTGGCGAGTTGCTGTTCCTCATGTAGACGGAGGTGGCACGCAACCAGTTTACATGATTGCCATTCATAGCGTTGCGGAGGCTAAATCGTGGACAGTCTTGCGACAAGATCAAGATTTTTATACATTGCGAACACGGCTTATCGAGTTCCACGGTGACAAGGAGTTAAATGATTCACCATTACCGTCGCGCAAAAATCCACACTTGCCCCTCGCAACCCCTAATCGTCAACGTTACGAGGAGTTTCTGCAGAAATTGCTGTCTAAACCGATGTTAAGAAGTAGCGAGCTCCTTTACACCTTTCTTACGACGCCGAACTTGAAACCGTACTTCGCGAACTACAGCACGCCTGACATTGGCATCCTTTACCAGAGCATGGCTTATAAATTGCGGAAGGAGAAGGGACAGCATCTTGATAAATTCATGAGTACTTTTTTAGCTTCTACATACACGAAGTATGAACACATGGATATGGGTGTCGAGCCATCGAGCGAGCATCTCTCTGAAATGGAGAGCAAAGGAAGAAAGCTGATAGATGATGTATTCGGCAATAATCTAGATCTACCAGTTACTTTCCAAAATTTTCCGTGCAGTTTACCACAGCGTGATCACATGAAAGGTGCAAGTTTATGCATTATAGAAGCTCGTAAGTTCAAAGTTATCTCATCTTTTATATTATATGCGTTCATAATTATCTATGACGATTGTTAAAAATAATGTTATTATGTTACAGTCGATGGTCTACTAAGTTTACCTTCGATTATTTCACGACTCTTCTGGATGTTGGCCTTTTTATTGCGTAAAAGAATAGACCCTTATGTAAACGCAATATTCTACAACACTTTAGTTAAGCTTCTAAGTGGTGGTCGCGCTTCCATCGTTGTTAAGCTTTTACATGCGAAAATAGTGGGTAAGAATTATATGAGAGACTTTCCCTCGCAAGGAAAATGTCGAAGTTACTACGAAACGGCGAAAGAGGGACTGCATTCTTTATGGTGGTTAATGATATTCCCCAGGCCTTGGAACAATCTGATGAATTCTCTCTTAGATCCTTTACAAAACGCACCATTCAATAAACATCTAGCATATCTTTTACTAGATCATCTCCTAGTGAATCTTTTCCCAGAAGTGACTGCATAACATCAGAATCGTTTTTTGACGACCATGAAAATAAATATTGTATATAGTGTTAATTCTCTATAAAATTTACGTACATACGTTTCTTCTTGTACGTGTAACATAATAACTTTGTAAATAAAAATTCTTATTGAGCTCTATCAAAAAGTATTACATATAAAACCGAAAGCGATAATAATAAATATTCTTGCACGCGATAAAAAAAATAATAAACGTAATACGTAAATAATAAAATTCACTATGATAGCAGATAAATTATTGGAATAGATGATTTTTGCACGATAACACATTTTTGCATGATAAAAAAATAATGGTATGCGTAATAAGTAAAATTCATTGTAATGAGTCATATATTTAAATAGACCGCGTTCTCCATCACGATGTCTAATCGGTAAAAAGCATGTTCATTGTATTCTGATAGATTGGTAGACGATAAGATCATTCTCTTCTGTAAATTTGATCGCCTGTTAAAAATATAGATACGATGCTTTCTTTGACGATTTTTGTTGAACAGTAGTAATATAAAAAGGTAGCAAATATCTTTAATTTATGAATTTTATGCTTATATATATTTATATTATATATATTATATTATATATATTTTATTATATATATTTATGGTATAATATACATGATACAAAATATTTATGTAATTTACTTTTATCGATTAAAATTGTTTTATGTACAAATTCTCATAGTTTGCAAAACAACTGATAATCTCAAAATAATTCAAACATTGTATGCAGATAAAGTTTCAAGAATTTTCCAAAAGTTAATAATATTGATAATATACGTAATGTTATCGAGAGTGAACCATATCATTACGTGATAGTTTTTAATAAATACTCTAAAAACGTAATAATTGTTTTGTATCAGAAAAGATATAATGTTCTTTATATCACGTGAAATTTTTATTCGCTAAGATTTGAATTTATGGCAACACTTTCATTGACCTCCTTCCAATTTCCATATCTATATATTCTCGAAATTGATAACTACTAAGTGACAATTGCAACATTCTAGAATATGACTTTACGTTTGCTTTTCGGTAATGCATTCGTCTTTTATTATCGTGAAAAAACAATTGTAAAGTCATGGTAACGTGACTTCCGTCTCCAGTATAATCGCTAAAACTGATTGCCCAAGAATTCTCCGGGAAGCCCCGGATTGATTTCGGTTCTCCGAAAAGACGTCGAGAATGAACGACGGAATAGGATTGGGGACCACCGTTCGCAGGCAAGCGAGTGAAAAGCGGAACGATGTGAGGGGAGAGTAGAGCGAGTGCAAAGAATGATGAGGGGAAGGAGGACACAGCAGCGGCAGACTGGCTGGTGGAGCAAGTCCGAAGAAATGTGAGCGAGGGACGATGACGTGTTCAGCGAGAGGAACAAGCACAGGAACGCTGCGACGAACCTTGCAGGGGAGGTGTAAGTTCTTGTTATCCTTTATCTCTGTGTTTTACATAGCACGGAGATTTAATAATGGATTTGTATATTTTTAATAAATAAAATAGAATAGAATTTATTCCCTTTAGCA
>Ga0157363_1004075_pt1 | contig 13387 bp, 8 predicted proteins | sample AttsexASBM1_FD_111477 | JGI IMG/M metagenome (GOLD analysis project Ga0157363, IMG submission 111477) | Fungus gardens microbial communities from leaf cutter ant in Ribeirão Preto, State of São Paulo, Brazil - Atta sexdens ASBM1 | ecosystem: Host-associated > Fungi > Mycelium > Unclassified ...
AAGAGAAGTATTTCAGATTTCTTCAGAATTTTGAAATCCCTAAATCTTCCTTGTGAATAATGAAGTTGAAATATTATCATATTCCAAATTTAGGAATCTGTCAATCAAGTTTTAAGCTTATTTGCAGAAATTCACATGACTCGTTTATGACTGCAAATGAGTTCAAATTCTGATTGATCGAGTTCTTAGATTACCTCCGTGAGATGACCTCCGCTTTTATTATAGAAGGCAATGGTCGCCGGTACGTTCAAAAGGGTTGCAATATCTTAGCGCCAAGACATTACCGTGTCTCTAGATATGCGCGTTTAGATTTATTCACTCGTTCACATATACATATTTTTAATTGTAAGCGCTTTTGCTTGAAATTGTAACTTTGTAGCTTGATATAACAAGAAATTAATTCTTATTATACATCATGTATGGCATCACGATTGACACAACTATACGAATAGATTATTCATAGTAAATAATCTCCCAATCAAGTTTTAGTCATAACCAGATCACGCGTAACTACATTGGTGTAGTTAACGCATCAAAATAAATAAGTGATATCAATCATACACATACCTATCGGAGATAACTAGGATGATATAACTATTGCTCACAACTAAATATTTCTGGTTATGTGAGAGAGAACTATACCTTTTTTTTCCGTATTATATTAGACTCTAGATCTTTGGGTTATTAATTACATATATAGCTTCTTAATGCATAAAATATGAGAATATTTATTCTAGATGTTATAGTATTAACTTTCTTTTTATTTTTAAAATAAGAAGAAAAATGTAATAAGCCCCCCCCCCGTAATAAATTATATGATAAACCCAGATATTCTTATGCAACATGCATGTTATCTGGAAAGCAAATTAAAAAATTTTTAATTTTAATCTATTTTAAAAAATTTTAATTTATTAAAATTTTAATTTATTATCAAGAAGAGAAAAATTGTAGGCACCCTTTAGAAGATATTGCATTGAATTTATTCGATTGAATTGACTTTATACTGTTCTCTCTTGTAATGGTGTACACTTACCAATTAATTTCCTTCTTGCTGATACAATTTTTCTTTCTTTAGAAGTATACGAAGAAAATGTAATATATATCCTAAAATGAAATATTAAAGGGAAGTTTTCACTCAAACTATCAGCCGGTGGATTAGAATGACCCTCTCTGAAGGAGGGCTCGACTTAAATTTTCTCTACGCATACGACACATCATACTAGTAATTAATCGTGTAAAAATTATACAATCAAATATGTACAATCTAATAGCAAAATAATGTGTTATTAATTACAGAACAACCGTCTGTTGTATTGTGCTATATTATTAAAACAAAAAAAGACATTTCCTAATAAGACAAATATGTTTAAATAAATTTTGTAAAAGGTTTGCTGACAAATTATATAAAATTTGTTATATCAGCTAAATGTTATAACGATGACAGACTGTTATTTAGAAATATGGTATATTCACTTAGCAGCAATAAAATTGGCAACAAAAACGCAGCAATTCTATATGTAGATTGACAGTAAAAATTGAGTTGAATCTTTCTCTGTCATCAGTTTGCTATTAGATTCCCAGTAAACAGGAATGGATTGAAATGAATTGAAAATTACAATTCATTTTAATTTACTCAAGTTCGCACGCTTTAGAATTATTGAATTAAAACGAACGATTAGTTGAATTAAAACGAACTGAAAGAATTGATACCTTGACTGCATAAATTTGTAATAATTATTTAGAACGCCTTTTTCTACTTCAATTTTGATAGAATTAGGCTCACTCGACACGTTTTCGCATGAAACGAAAAAATCTGGCAGAAAAAAGTATCGCTTCTGTCCCGAAAAATCGAGATATTCATTCGGATTGAAATTTTGATTACATATTTTTGGATTCATTTGAAATAGGAATTTACTTAATTAAAATAATTATATCTAATTAAAATAATTATACCTATTTAAAATAATTTTGAACTGTAATATATTTACGACTTACAAATTATAATGAAATTATTTTTTAATTTAAATGAATTCAAACAGGACTCTTAATTCTTATTCATAATTTTGAACTGGAGTATATTCATAGTTCTCATTTACGACATAAATGTTTTTAAAATTCAAATGGATAGAAATACGAATACGTTATTCATGATGTTAAAAATGGACGTATTAATCTGTAACATATTATTTTTTAATTAAAATGAATGTAAAAAACGAACTGAAGCTATTCATCCGTTGAATTTGGATGTAGTCATGTTCATATTATATTATTTTTGGATTTAAATGGATTCGAAAAATTAGAAACGCAGATTCGGAAATGTAAAAAGCAGTCTACAGTACGAGCATCATTTTTACATGTACAATAATCTTTAATAACATCTTTTCCTCATTATTTTTCATTATTCTACTGCTTTGGATGCAAAGAATCTTTAGAAGAAGATGATTATAAATACATAAGAATTCTGGAAGTCATGTTCAACTGTAACATAAAAAATTAAATAATTAAAGACGTGAAAGCATCGTGTAAGCATAAATAATAAAATGAAGACATCCAAGATGAATAATATAGAACTTTGAACAAAGCTTTGAAGCTTTAATTTATTTTTTCTTAAATGCTATCATTATTATGTACGAAATTATATATAATTGAAGATTAAACGTAGATAATCCTCTTATTCTGAAAATGGGCAAAATTTTTTTGTAATCTATACTGATTTAACGAAAGTCACAGATAAACTCTATAGATCTAGGTCATTTTTAGATAGATTCAGACCTTCAGACATATAAGGACTGACTACGGTCTCACTCTTGCGAAATATGCCAAATTAATTGTATTTCAAACAGCACTCTTATTGACGAGCGCGTTGAAATGTTCTACGCGTAAGAACCATATAATTAAGCATGTAGTATGTTGGAGCATGTTGAAACATGCGACGCTTACTACTAGTTATAATTACTAGTTGTAATTATGTGTATTTAATTATAATCATACCTTCAACAGCTCTCTTATTGACGAGCGCGTTCGGTATGTCATCATGGAGCACAATAACATAATTAAGCATGTAGTATGTTGGAGCATGTTGAAGCATGCGACGCTTACTACTAGTTATAATTACTAGTTGTAATTACTAGTTGTAATTACTTAGTTATAATTATATTTTCAACATCTCTCTTATTGACGAGCATGTTGGAATACACTTTCTCTGACCACGTACATATAATTAAGCATGTAGTATGTTGGAGCATGTTGAAGCATGCGACGCTTACTACTAGTTATAATTACTAGTTGTGATTACTTAGTTATAATTACTTATATAATTCCAACAGCTCTCTTATTGATGAGCGTGTTGGAATATTCACACTTGAAGCCAACCGATTACATAATTAAGGATGTAGTATGTTGGAGCATGTTGAAGCATGCGACGCTTACTACTAGTTATAATTGATAGTTGTAATTACTTAGTTATAATTATATTTTCAACAGCTCTCTTATTGACGAGTGCGTTGGAGGACGATTGAAAAGTAAATACATGTAGCATTAGGTACGTAGTATATTGGAGCATGTTGAAATATGCGACGCTTACTACTAGTTATAATTACTAATTGTAATTATTTCTTCAACAGTTCTCTTATTAACGAGCGCGTTGGAGCAAATAGTATATTAACCATATTGGAGCATGTTGCGGAGATGCAAACAAACCTATGTTCTTCTTAGGATGTGCACAATATATAATATTGCACACTTTATTTTTCGTTTATGAACAGTTGCAAAGTTTGGCGGCAATATATAATGTTGCAATCCTCATACCTTAAATTGGAAGCGTATAACTATATCCTCTATACGTCTCTCAATCATATTATTTCTGCAGCACATTGAGAGTCGACAGCCATGACGGTAACGGTTATAGCAATCATATATAACTAAATGTTATTTATCGAGAGAACTATACGATTGTGATAACTATATAAATGGGCATACCTTAACACCTACATTCAATATAATATCAATATAACGAATTCACATAATTTTTTCTCAATTATAGAGAATGCTGTTGTAACAACCATAATAATTTTTTCCATGTGTATACATTTATATCTTATATTATAGTAACTGTACTATATGTTTATAATTTATACTACTTTATTTAAACTTTATTTTAAGCGATATTAAATAGTTCATGACATGAAATACCGATTAGTTAATATTTTTCTTTTATATACATACTTTTTATCGACATTGTATTTTATTAGTTGATCGATTGATTTAACTTAACAATCGATGTCGGCGCCATTAATTAGACGATTTTTAAGAAAGTATTGTTTTTTATTTTTACGCGTCTTCGAGGGAGAAGGATCGCCGCTGGATCTGGTATGCATTGAAATAAGTAATTAATTGAATTGACGCAACGTGTGCAGCAGAAAAGGCGAGACGCTTAACGTTGTAGACGCCGTAAGCGAAAGTAAATCGCGGATCTAAATAAAATGATGTATTTTATGACGGGTTTATACGGTATTAATAGCGATATTTACTGTAACCAAATAATAAGAACGGTATTAAGGAGGAGAAACCATGCGCGATAGCTATACATAATAATAAGGATAATGATAATGCTAAGATATTATGCGACGTACATTCGTTAACGCGAATGGAGGATAACGTGAGCAAACGAAGAGGATGAATAAAAAATCGAATTACTAAAAAATTGCGGAGGATTTTTATTCATATATCGATAATCTTCGATATATTTTGAGTTGCTTCAAGCGTTATGGAAGATCATGCATGTAGCTGTGAGATCGTTCCGCCATTATTTTTTTCTCTTTTATTTTTTTTAGAAAATCAAGAGGTCTATTTGTGTTGCTTGAAGTTTCCAAAAATTTTTGCATTTAAAATAAGATAAATATATATATTGGAATATTGAAGAAAAAGAAATCGAAAATGGTAAGTGTAAAAAGTGCAAGCAACGCGAACAGATCTAGTATTCGCTATCATTATGAAAATGTGATCACACTTTTACTATCGTAATTCAAGGTAAATTCAAGCGTGAAGATAAAAAATTATAAATTTTGTTGCAAAAATTAAATTGATTAAACTTTTTCTTTTTTATGTAAACATATTTTGAAATATGATGAATTTTATTTTATAATTAATTAGCAGATTATTTGCACGCGAATCATTCAAAGCTTTAGAGGGAAAAGGAAGGGTAAGGGGAAGAGATTAAATCTTTGCGAGAGGAATTTCGCACGATCCTTAATGCTTCCAATCTAATCGGACGATTCGCGCCAAGGACTGCATCAAACTCCAAGTGATAATAATAGCGATAGTATCGCGAAGACCTAAGCATTTCCAATTTCGCGATACTCAATGCTTAACGATGATACGATTTAAAAAAAAAAAAGAAAAAAGCGTAGCGATTAATAGACAAATCGAAAGTGGGAGAGTAAAGGAATTAGGATAATTAAGGTGTTGTTGCATTAATTCGATTTTGAAGCGACGACCATCGTGATAAGTACCGATATACTTATCGAAACAGTCGATGTTAGGCGATCAATGAAGTTATTTAGTGGGTAATGACGAGCGAGGAGAATAATAAATTTTTGATAATCGGAAATGTAAAAAAAACTCCCGCTAACGAGCAGAGCTGACTCTCAAAAATAAATTTTACTCCTTAGGCCTCGCGGGAAGTGTACGAATAAGGGGATTGATGAAACGGGACGGGAAACGATCGGCTCATCGAGCATGTTTGACCATACACCAAAACTTACTACTGCGAACAACTTTACTGCGTCACAGAGCTCAATAAGAAAAAAAAAAAAAACATTAGAATGTTGACGTAAAATTGTGCTCTGCGTGAGAAATTATCTCCGCGGATTTAGGGGAGCGTTTTTTTTTTTGTTAATTCTATATAGCTCATAACATTCGGTGATGCAGTGTTTTCAAACTCGGCGGTCGAAATCATTGATCTTTTTACGAAAAAATTGATAGTCGCGCACGATGTTCAAGACACTGCGAATTTACGGAGACACCTTCAGTAACTGAAGATTGATTATAATATTTAATTCGAATAAAATTTGCAATTAATTGGATAATTAATCAAGCAGCAACGAACATTGCTGGCACAATGAGTTGCGTGGAGTTTCCGTAAGCGCCGATGGAGATCGCAACTAGTATATATTATATATATACACATATGTGCTTTATTTGTATATATATATTGTATATATAATAATTAAGACGCCGTCGTGAGAGAGAAGAACGCACGGCGGTGCGGACGTATCGAAAGGAACAATTTACGATAAGAGGGAGACTGGAGGAGGATATCATGGAAGAATTTCTCCTTTCCTAAGGATCTTGCCGATCGATTTTTTTCCGTTCATCGGAATTCGGATTCAAAAAACCCGCACCCTGGAACAAGCCCTAAGATAGGCTCGATGCCCGCCGATGGTATCTTATTGTGATTCATCATCGACGGGTGTCGAGGCCGCAAAACCGCATATCGTGTAACATTAAACGACAAAGACGAGAGAAAAAGAGTTTCTATCCAGGACGTTTTTTTAACCTCTTAAGGAGTAGGGGTTCATGAGACCCGAGAGAAATATTTTCCCTCGTTACACCTTCGGGAATTTTAATTTACTTGTGCAATCGCGGAAACAGTTTTTCCGTTACGTATAATAATACGTAGAGAGAAAGAGAGAGAAAGAGATTGAAATTGAGATGGGAGAGAGAGAGAGAGAGAGAGAGAGAGAGAGAGAGAGAAAGCGAAAGGGACATTACCATATATTATTATATTCTCGACAGAACTCTGTATACACATACTTATTAGTGTTATTATCGTTCTTATTCTTATTATTGCTATTATTATTGTCACGCTATATTACGTATATTATTATTAGTGAACGAAACGCGATATTACGCGTCTCGAATATTATTATCAGATTATTGCGTATGTCTTATTATATAGCGAGATAATGCTCTCGCGAGCGGCGGGACACTTCGCGCATTACTATTGTTGTTCGAAATAAGATCAGATCATGCAAAACAAGGACGAATGATCACGAACAGTTACGAACGAATGTGAACGAATGCAGCAAGCGCTTTTCCTTCAATGTGCATAAAAAGAGATGAAAAGTTTAAACTAATTGAAGCTCGAGTTTATTCCAGTTTATTCAAACAAGTTCATTTGTTCGTGTTCGTTCGCGCTCTTTGCTTCATCTCAATCTGAATGAACGTACGACAGTTAAATAACGCGTTGGCGTCGCGTCGCCATTCATTTGTCACTGAGATATATAATGATTTCATTATTTCTGTAGATGTATTATACATTGTAGGATCGCGCGGCAAGATTATCACGTGCACTTCACGTGATAGTTGGATCTGTTAATTAAACGTTTCCTTCGAACGGAACGCGGCGCACTGTTTATCGCCGCGTTGACAGTTGTCGATGCATTATCGATACTTTTTAAGAGGTTAATCGGGATATCGACGATAACTTAAACGCAAAAAAGCTTCCTACAGCATACAAAATATACATATACATGTAAAACAAATGCGTGAAAGTGGGATGTTACATGCTATGGAAACGGAACGGATGAATCTTTTTTTTTTCTGAATCGCGCGCGTTGAATCAGATATATTTCGAATGGAACAATCTAAAAATTATCTCTACTTATTCGATCAGCTTTGTGGAATTCCCAGCTGTCTGTTCCTTGACTTCAGTACAATTTTTTCTTCCGATTCCATTCCACAGTGTAACATCCACGAGATAGAACGAATGAATTACACTCCATGAACGTTCGAAGAAAGAAAAGACATATACACACATCTATGTTTATACATACAGAAAGTGGGAAATAGTTACGCACACTGGAACACGCACATAAAGAAACACAAGCGAACACACACACACACACACACACACACACACACACACAAACGGTAATTGTTAAACATTACATTCTTCGAAACACGTGCGCGCCACTACTACATTGTTGATATAAATTGCGATCCATGATATGATTATTACTATTTATGATATAATTATTATCTTGCATTGTCTAGTCATACGTTATTATTGTATAACTAACGATATTAATTATTAATTAATCTGTACCTACCTAGTCGCATTATGTGTTGCATAAAGAGAAAAAAAAAATCATGAAAATTTCGAACGCAAAAGAGATCGTGTGAGCGAGAAGACAAGAGAGAAAAAAAAAGAGAAAAGGAATGAGTTAATATGAAAAGAAAGATTGAGTTAATGTAAGAAGAAAACAAACAAGAGATACATTCGGATAATGATAATTCGCGTGATAGCAACAATGACAAGTACAATATGAGGCGCTGAAAATTTAAAGTTGCTCTTTAATTTCCAGTAAAAAAAAAAAGAAAGTATGACTAGTGAAACGGTGCGAAAAATTTCTAATATAAATCTAAAAAAAATAATATGAAAAGAATAAGGAGTACTTGATTTAAATTTCCTTGAAGCTGGATTTGGTTTACTTGTATTTTCAGCGCTTCATATATTCCCTGAGGATGCAGAATGAAATAGAGAGAGAGAGAGAGAGAGAGAGAGAGAGAGAGAAAGCATGATAAAAGTGCGTGAGGGAGAAAAAGGGCAAGTGTGAGGATTTCCTCCGCAGACATATATTGCTAATAAATCGATAATGAGACATAGCGATCGGATTTGCGATACAGAGGAAGAAATGCATCAAATTTTCGTCGCGATTCTCTCGTATCCAAAATCATGATTTTATTGATCAGAACTTGAGAATCGCATGGAAGAGAGCGGTCAGCTCACATGTTAATGTTTACATTAATAATACACATTGGACTGCTAACTGCATCCTTTTAACTGTTGCCAAAAAGTATGTACGAAATATGCGCAGAATAATATTCTATGTACTTTTATGTATATAAGAGCCAATTACAGAGAGACTGATCACCTGATTTTGTTGGCGTCTTTCTCCTACTTGAGGCTCCTATACTGCACATCCACTTCGCACATTGCTTATTACATAGGCAACATTTGTACATAAGGAAAATAAGAAGAGTTAGGAGTCTAATGTATTATATAGATATCTGTGGGTTTCAGCTAGTCCGAGTCGCTCGGCGCTTTAACGAGAGAAGACTGATGATTGTAATTCGTTAAAATGCGCACGAGTTTTAGACTTTTATGCAAATTATTATCGAAGCATCGAAGCGACTGAGAGGCAGCTAACGACAGAAAAAAATGTGTAATTGATCGAATAATCAGATTCTTTGGGAAGTGAGAAATTAGATTGAGAAATTAGATTCAATCATGGTGGTACGAATTAAAAGAGATGTCGTCATTGCAAGAACGAAATGAAAATGCTGAAAAATGAAGAGCAATAAAATCGTAGAAAAAGAGTCGTAAGAGACAAAAACTAATGATGTTTTCTTTTAATTCATATCTCCGAGATTCCTAATGATTTGCGCGCGACGATGATGATTTTATATAGATTAGACAAAGCGAGCGCGATAAAAAAATATCGTAGAATAGATCGCTATGTCTCGCTCGATCGTATGTTTGCAACATCAGAGAAAATAACACCAATCGAATAATGATTATGATGGCGAGAGTAGTGAAAGGGGGAGAGAGAGAGAGAAAGAAAAAAAAAGCATAATTATGTCATGAAACACGCGCGCGCGCGTCGCTAGGCTTTTCGTGACGCACTCGTGCGTGCAGGTGAAGTAAAACAAAAGAAGGAAAAAAAAAGAGAAAAAAATGAAGAACAAAACGAGTATTAAATATATGCGGGGGCCGTGGAGAGGAGGGAACCTTCCTTTTATCCATATAAAAGAGAAAAAAGGAAAAGAAAACACCGGCGGGCATCCTTCACCATTTTCCGCGACGTCCGTCGGCATCCCGTCGTCTCGAAAAGAATAAAAAAAAAGAAGAGATAAAAATTAAGGCAGAAGTAAAATGCGCGATATAAAAATATATATAATATATATACACACACATATATATATATATATATATATATATTATATGTATATATTTGAAAAATATATGATTATATACATATACATTATACATTATACACGTATACGCGATTCGCTCTCGGTTTTCATCCGAACGCAGCATCCCTATATCCCACAAAAAACATCCCCTTTACGTGCGTCGCGCCTCTTTTATCCTTCTGTGCAATCGAAAACCCCATCCTGCCTTCCTGCTTCCTCCCTCCCTCCCTCCCACCCGAGGAGAGCTCGCGGGCCCTCCCCATATTGCAATATTTGTACTTTTCCATGTTGAAACCTCGATATATAATAAATTATATTAACAAACTTCAATCGGCTGTCTCTCGTATGAATGTTACCTACTCATTGCGCCTCAAGAAATTTTCCTTGTCTTTTTTTTAGTTACATATGCTTTATATAATAATACAAAATGATAAATGTGGAAGGTTGGGTATAATAATAATAGAAGAAATCATATGTATTTCTAATTTGCTTTTATTTGATAATCATTTGTAACATATACTCTCTCTGATAAAAGATGATTGTTAATTCTTCACTGTTAGTCTTCACAATTGTCTTAATCTACTAGAAAACATGTTTCTATAATAATTAAAACAGCAGCATCCTTCAATTTACAATTGAAATTGCTCTGTTGAAATTGCACTCGTCTTATTATTGAATATCCATTTGTGAAGTTTCAAGAAAACAATTTAAACCACAGGATTTTGGTCACTTGAGTTTAGTTTTCAGTTGACAATCACTAAAATATCTATTTTTTCTTCTTCGGGGCGAATTCTAAACCTCTTATATAGTTCTTTTTTATCTGGTATTTCTCTGCAATAATAAACAAAGTTACAAAATTTGCGTAATTGTAAAATATTTATGAATATTAAAATCAAAACAACTCACCTGTGAGTAATTTGTACACATATAAAATTTGATTCCCTTGAACAAGAACACTGGGTGTCTTTTTGCCAGGATCGTCAGTGATTGTCGCGCTCGCGCCAATGCTCTGACATTCTTTGCTGAATTCTTTCGGATTGATCCCGAACGTTTCTAAGTTGTTTATCAACGTTACCTACAATTTGTGAGATGTCATCAGAAAAATAATTCTTATATCAAAAAAAGCTATGTTAAGACTTTAACAATATATTAAAACATGGGGATAATCCGCAAATTAGCTTCTTTGAAAACAAAAATCCGTGGAAACCTTAAAAGTTATTAAATTTTCGTATCATTTATTCTGAGCCGCGACTTTTACCTTTTTCCCGCCTGATCGCACTGTTACTCTCATGTCGATCGGTTCCAATTTTCCCGTATGCAACAAAGTATTTCCCGCGAGGGTTACCTCGTGCATATGCGTCATACGTCCGATAAATTTGTTTATCCCATCCTCCATTGTTACCGTCTCCTGATGAGCCTTAGTTCGCATAATTCCCGCCAACTGGGGATTCAGTTTTAATGTTCTACAAAATATAATCGCTATTAATGTAGAAAGAGATGTAAAATCAAATTTATACATGCAACATCGAGGTCTTACTTTCCGTTTTGCAGATCCTCCGCTTTCACGTACTCAGTAAAACACTTTCTGATGTCGGCTCTTTTCATTACGTCACCCTTTCTGCAATCATCATCATGTATTCGGTGTAAAGTGATATACAATACACGTTTATATATTACGACGATGTAACATTCAGCGACTTTCATCATCACCATATAGAAAACCATCTTTTCTGCAATTATATTGCGTCGCGATAAAGTGGCGTCACTCGGCAAGTGTCATGCCTACCATACTTACTCATAGCCGAATTTTGATAGAACTGGCAGAACGTCAGCAGTCACTCGATAACATTCTGATACAACAGCACTATTCGAAACCACTGGTTCAGCTGCAACTGATTCTTCAGTAACGATTAATTTCTTCACAAGTGGATGATCAAACTGAAATAAACGAAAAAAAAATTTCTTGTAGTTGATATCCCAATCAAAAAACTTATTTCTCAAAAAAAATTTTAATTTTATCAGAATGAATCCAAAATAAACAACAAATGTTACCTTAATGGACAGCAACGTTTCAACACCTTTTGTGATGGATGTATTGATTATTCCTTTAGCTTTCATTTCCGCTAGAAAAACCGATAATTTTTTATATCGAGATTTCTTTACATCAACGTTTTTACCCGGCGGACAAGCAGCTAACAGATGATTTTTGAAGAAGTTGGACGACAACATTGGCAGATCACTAGATTTTACAGTTATTTTACATGCTTTCAAGAAACAATATTCCAGTAGTGCGTCCATCTCCTGGACTGGATCAATTGCTTCTGGTTCAACTATGTTTAAAATTTGTACATCTTCAGTTTCTACATCTTCTTCTATATGTTCCTAAATAACATAAAAATAATCAATTTATCTTCGTCCATCTTCAAGAAAATCTCTGATTTAACTACCTTAGAAATGACTTTGTCTTTGACTACATCGTTTGAATCCTCGTCGGTGTTTAATTCATCTAACTTAATTGATAAAATTTCAACAGTTTCATCTACAATTGCTTCTTGATTAATCGATTCGATATCTTCTAACGTATTTGTAAGACTGTCAACATTCGGTGAACCCAAATCAGGCCTTAGGGGTGGTTTGCCCAATTGACACAACATATCACCAATAACATGAAATATCTCTACGCATTTCCCATGTCCAGCTGCCATGTACATATCTTCGCTGGAAAGTGCAGTGGTACCGACCGCAACTGCAGCCTGCAGAAGAAATGCTGTTTTTTTCTCACCTCAATATTTTTATAATCAACAGATGCAAAGATAAAGTTTGAACCTTGTTTTCCTCAGTGTTAATCGACACTGGAGTACCCTTTGGTAATTTACCAAAGCTATACAGAGTCACTGGCCCCTTCAGAATCAATCCAGGTAACATGAGATCTGCACCTCCCACCAATTTAGATATAACTGGTGTGTGCGTAGTAAAAGTGTTTAATAAATATGGATGATGCCATAACGTATAAATTGTAGGAAACAGCAGAGTGTCATATGAGTCCAATTGAAAGAACATAGGTATCTTGGCGACACAGTATACTTTGCCTACATGTCCACTGTGCGTTACTATTTTCATAATGCTGATGGCTTCCTTTTTGGGCAACAATGACTGAATCTCTTCGTCCGACAAACTTGGATACGCCGCCAATACCTCCTCGCATAATTTTTTCCTAAAAATGATAACTAATAATGAATTGTCTCTCTTCACACACACACACACACACACACACACACACACACACACACACACACACACACACACACAAATATATTATAAATAAAACATATTCAAATTTATTGTAAAAAAAATAAGTTTCATTTAAGATATTTGATTATTATAATCAGACTTGCAAATTCCCTTCTAT
>Ga0157363_1004076_pt1 | contig 13386 bp, 2 predicted proteins | sample AttsexASBM1_FD_111477 | JGI IMG/M metagenome (GOLD analysis project Ga0157363, IMG submission 111477) | Fungus gardens microbial communities from leaf cutter ant in Ribeirão Preto, State of São Paulo, Brazil - Atta sexdens ASBM1 | ecosystem: Host-associated > Fungi > Mycelium > Unclassified ...
CTTTCTTTCCCGAATCTGTCCATTAAAAACTCATTCATAATTCAACATCGCAGCTATTTTTGAATGCCAAACGGTACCCTGATTACTTACGTCGTTTCTCCGGAATCTCCCAAGCTTACGCGGTATTTATCTTCCGTCCATCAGTCAATCCTGTCCGGTATATCCAGGCTTTGCCAGAACTAGAGGACATCATCAACTACATCAAGTAAGCTTCTTCACTTATATCAAGTAGTCTTAGTGAATTACGTACTTGGATAGTGATATTCTATCCTTCTACAAGGAGGAGCTTGCAGGCGAGAACGAAAACACTGTTTCCCTTCTCGCTAAGGTCCATAACCGATCGAAGTTGGATCAACTTCATGTGTTAGCCGATGAAGTCGTTAAATATCATCACAACACGTGCGCTAACCTCAAGGACTTTGGGGAGAGCTATGATGATTATATGCTTTTTTGGCGCGGTTATATCCAATTTCACACTGTATCAAAAAGATATCGTCTTTCCGAGTTAGATATTTACTGATTTTGAGAGTAGATTTGTTGTAAAAATTTATTTTCTGCTTATATAAAACCTTATATAATCTGTCAATTTCAATTTTGTGTCTTAAGAAGTAAAATAGGTGTTGAGAAAAATCCTAAGACATATATAACTGACTAACCAATATGGGAAAGCTGACTACTATTTTTGGAGTAACTGGGCTGAAGGGGCTTGTGATTTTTGTCTCTAAGAGTGAGAAAATAGCATTCTTGAACAGTAGAACAATTGAAGGATGTTTTCTAAGCATCTAGACATGAGAGAACACTCTTGGAGCAAAAAGTATTAATAAAAGTTGCTGAATAAAGTCTAGCAGCCAGTCTAGTGTTAGTTACACCATTATAGACTAGTTGGTATAGGAACCACTGTTGTAAACTAATATCTAAGACTTTTGAGACTTCTGCTTTCTGACTCTAATAAAACTCTAACCAGTTCTAGACATACTAAATCAGTCTCTTATGTTTTATCTTATAGTAACTTATCACTTAAACTCCTAGTTATCCTATCTCTTAGAAACTATCCCTATAACATCTCATTAGTTATCTGTTACAACTCAAAGACCTTAGAGTGGATCAATAAGAAGAACCTTGTATTGGGTTAACATAAGAGAACTCGATAGAGGGCCTTTTACAAAGTAGTCTACCTTATATACCTATTTCGATGGTCCATGCTAATTACTATACATCCTACCCTAAACAACCATGTGTTAGGCATGAAGCCAACATGTGGTATACATATTGTATGACATCACCCCTTCTGCCTCTTTTCCTTATGTCTCATGACCTGTGACCATCACCTCTAACCCTAAGTTCTATAAATAGAAATTAGATCAAAATGAGAATGAAAATAAGAAAAGAAAATAATGAAAACTAAGTCTACTTCTTGTAGTCTTGACATTATCCCATATATATTATGATTCAAGACTTATAGAGTGAAGTCAGGAAAAAACCTTGTATTAGGATTAATACAAGAGAACTTAATAGAGTTCCTAGTACAATTTATATTATATACTGTTAACATATAGTATGATATCATTTTTCTAGAACCTTTTATATTCTTTGATGTGTTATATGATCATGTGACTGTGACTTGTTGATTTGTGACAGTTGTGACAGTTATGTGTAATATTACATAAATTTCTAATCCTAAGTCTGAAAATAAATCAATAAATAAGATAGAAAATAGAAAATAAGAAAAGAAATAAAAATAAATAGAGTTTACTGTCTTCAACTTTGATACTACATTACTATTTCTCTAGCCACAGTTCTAATTACAGAGCTTAGTATTTAAGATCAAGTGAAAACTCTATAGTCTTCCCAGTCTAGCAATTAACTAAGATAATATCTCACTTCTCTTCCTGAGTTCTCTTAATACTTCTATCTTTCTTCTAAAATCATAACTATGTGACAAATAGCAACATAGCATATAAGTTGAGGCTAAGGTCATTATTCAAAGTTCAGTTGCAAGTCTACAAATAAGCATCTTAGCTTGATCTATAACTCAAATACTTTATTTACTCTCATAGATAATCATATCTATTTTTGGATAAGACTCACACTTAATTCAACTTCCTTCTATATGACTAACCATGGATATTTGCTTAAAGTGAGAACAGCCCATAACAATCACTTAGCATTGCTTGAGTAGTCCTAGTATTCAATCCTATAGTTGAGGCTACAAGAGAAGAATAATCTAAGTACAGAGCAAGCAGCTAAGAAATAAGCTTGTCCAGAATACACAAAGAGATCTACTATTTTTTTAGCAGAGTCTAAAGAGTCAGTGATAAGGATAATGCATTCAATGTTCATACTAGTGGCCTTAGCAATACCTAGTCTTATAGCAAATAGCTCAGTATCAGAAGCAATTGTCTAACTAGCTAGGATTTTAGAAGATAATAGCTGTTGTCCTAATCTCTAGTAATATGTAGCAGAAACAGCATGTATATTTCTGGAGGATGTAGCACTTATATCAGTGACAAAAATAAGAGTGGAGAAAAAGAAAGAAGCTTTAAGACACAGATGGTCAAGAGACTTTAAATGGGATTTACAACTGCTGAAACTTGAGCAATTGCAAGGGTAGAAAGAGATGTGATCAGAGAAGTTGTTAAGCAACTTAAAACTTAGGATAGCCTCAGTATTAAAGAGATTGAAGTGTTCAATGAGATTGAGAAGTAATGCTTTAGTATCTAAAAGAGGGCCCTTCAAATAAGTATATTGATATCAGTGCATGTTGAGAGAAAAGAGTAACAGTCCTGAGACAAGATTGTTTGACTAGCTTTTTGAAATTAAAATAAATGGAAATAAGACCTGTCAGAGTCTTAATTCCATTAGTCCTCATTCTTACTTATCACTAGAGAACACCGTTGAGTATATTAATTCTCTAAGCTCATACTACTGCATTCTGTCTTTTCTAATGACCTTCAGTTAGTATCAAGTACCTCCTACCTTTCTAAATAATATTCTAGAAAATTCTACTCATGTTCCTAACTATCTACACACCATTATTCTAATGGTGAGCTTAGAACTTATTCTGCTAGATAGCAATGGACTATAGAGTATTTAGAATAGCAACCATCTTTGGAAAATCTTATTCTGTTTTCTTAGGTTTTCTTAAAGGTAGATTATACTTAGGTTTTCCTGAAGATGCAACTTTGCTGTATTTCTATAGTCTTCATCTAGTTATCCTAATAGCAGAACAGAATATTTCTATTCAGAACCTTGATGTATTGAAAGTCTAATAGTCTCAGATTATCTACTTCATGTCTCAATCTTTCTCTTCTTTTCTTACTTCCTATATAATGCATGTTTAGAATGATCACTCTATGAGCCCTGTTCTTACTGATAAGACCCTGGACAATATCCAATACTATTCAAGAAAAGTAGCCAAGCACCAGTATGCCTTAGAAGTATCTATTTAACAATATTCTTACTAGTTTTGTAATTTAACTTAGGAATTTGTAAGCCTCTATATTAAACTCTATCCCTGCAATAGCAGATATTTCTCCTTCTTCTACAACAAGACCTTTATCCTATATCAATACTCTTTTACCTTAAAATTCTTTTCATCACTCTAGGCCTCACATACTATCTCACCAGACTTTAGTAGTAATTAGTAGACTAGGAGAGTCTCTTTAAGTGCCTGTTTACTATATATCTACCTATATGTTGAGCAATTTGCTTGTGATCAAAACAAGGTTATTAAGCCTTATCTTTTTTTAGAAATAGATATATTTTGAAGTGGTTAGAGAATATCTTCTATAAAAAGTTCCTTATAGGCACTTTCTCCATCAATACTTGGCCTGAGTTTGAATAGCTTTTCTAAGAGTACTTATTTTCCATCAATACTACTATTAAAGTGTCAAAACTGAAAGTGATGGACTTAACCTTTTCTTATTCTCTTTCTCATGTTTTACCTTTCTTTTGATTTTCTTCTCCATTTTCTATTTTTGGAACTAGAGTTAGGGATAAACTAACAAGGACATGTGGTTACAAGTCACATGATTTATAGAAGAACGTAGAAGGTTCTGGAAAGATGAGATCATACAGCATGTATAACACATGTAGACCTTAAAGCTAACATATGGCTATTTAGGGTAGGATAGAAGTAGCTAGCATAGACCATGTGGATTTAGTATATAAGGTAGACTATCTTGTACAGAGTTCTCCATCAAGTTCTCTTGTGTTAACCCAATACAAGGTTCATTCACTTGTTCAACTCTAAGAATTTGAGTTTGTAATATAAAGCTGTTAAAAAAATGGAGAAAATAATATATTATTAGTGAAGCTGCATAGTAGAAAAGTAGAAAAATACTTAGATAAGTTCCAATCCCTTATATTAGAAGTTAATTATACCAATCCATACACACTAGTAGTCAAGTTTTGTAAAAATCTCTACAATATAATCCAGAACCAGATTACAACTTTATCTATAGGTAGGCCAGATGATACAGACTTTACAGCTTGATTTAAAGCTATATAGCATATAAACTAGGCCTAGTAGAATAAAGCCTTTCAATCAACTCAGTATACTTCTCTAATTTCTCTCTTCAACCTCTGACTACTATAGAATTATTTAGTCTTTTTTATATCCAGATAGTTCTCCTGTTATATTACTACTTCTACATAAAGTACTAATAGCCCTTCTTCCAGGTATGTCAGATATAGTTTACACCAAGAGATAAAGGTCTACAGTATTAGTTTGGAAATGTATAAACTTTGTAGTAATAGTTTGGTGATGCAAACTTATAGAACAACCTTGGCTTTAGCTTATATACTACACCACCTATTTGCCATGTGGTCACAACTTTAGCTTTGTCAATTATCAAACTAGTGAATTACAATATAACTACTAGTATTATATACTAGTCAGAGATATAGGAGATGCTCAGAGTTTCAGTGTATCACTCCTATTGCTCCAAGCAGATATTTTTAGTGGTAAAATACTATAGGAGTAAGATAGGAGAACATTGCTATAGAAGACTGTGTTCAATAAAAGTATCCCTATCATGGAAGACTAGATATTTAGATTGTTGCACTACACTACAGAGATATCTTTGGAATAGATAGACTTGACATATAACAAGATATGTCCATAGATATAAATACTGCTTACAAACTCTACTTTATCTCTATTAAAAGTTGTTACTACTATGAGAGTTCAAACTATAATATCTATAACTGCTTAGTAAGATTGGATATCAGATAGTTAACTACTAAGCAATAAGAGAAACTGATGGAAGATTTGAACTTATTTAAGAATATGGAAGTAATATAGCAATTAGAGTCTACAAAGCTAAAAGATTCAGATTTAAAGTATAGTAATCAGAATTTTATATAGAATAACTAGTGATATATGTACTCTAGCCACTGAATAATAGGTTTGTTGTATTAACAATTGAAGAATACAAGGAAAGCAGTGACTTAGAAGACATATCTGAGATTCCAACTCTTTCAACTATTATATCTTCTGTTCAACACTCTAAGTAGAAAAAAACTCCTTTTCTGTTCTATTATTAATAATCTTAATGTCTATAAGACCTTTCTATATCTTTTAATCTTTCTCAAAACTACTAATATATCTTAGCTTTTCTCTGTATAAGCTTTGATTTGTTACAACTCAAGCTTAAGTATAAGAGTAAAAAATGAACCTTGTATTGGGTTAACATAAGAAACTTAATAAAGTTCTAAGTACAAAGTATCTACCTTATATACACTAGGCTAGTAGTCTGTATAACACTATATTTAACCTATCCTAAAGACTAGATATTACATACTGTTGGTATATAATATAACATTATTCTAGAATCTTCTATATTCTTTTATATAATATATGATTATATGACTAATATATAATATCTTATTATGTTGTATAATAGTTATGTATGATATTAACTCTAACCCTAAGTTCAAAATAAGAAAATAAATAAAATAAATAAATAAAAATAAAAACAAAATCTACTATCTTCAACATTAACTCTAAAGCTACTAGGGTCTTTATTAACAAGAACTTTGTTAGCAAGCACTTTCTAATGAAGCCAGCCAGATATCTGAGATAGTAGATATTGTTTTATAGTAAAAAACCTATACTAAGCAGATTTCTAATAGTTTCAAGCCTTAGTAAGTAGAATCTCATTCTTAGATTTATATAGTTAAAGTTTTATAATTTTGAGATCAACTAAAAAAAGATAAAAGTACTTATAATTCATTACTCTATTTATTGTTCTAGTTGCCAATAAGTCTGTAAAATAGATAGACTGAGAGTACAAGCTCTCAATATATATTATTTTTAGTCTTTTTCCTATAGTAGTAGAAAACTTTGAAGATGAAAGTTTAACAAGAGCTAATCTTACAGTATTTTTTATAGAAACTAGTAATTGTCTTTACATAACAAGGATTTTTCCCAATCCCAAGATGCTAAATCTCTATACTATGCTATAACTTCTTAATGTCTTTTATTAGTTTTCAAGCAAGCTTAGATTAATACTAAAATTACATTATAGCTTTTACCATATGTTTGAGTTAGTATTTGCTAAATAAGACTTTAACACACTTCTGGATTACCATTGGTGGGATCACACTATTAAACTAGTACTAGATACAAATCTTAATATAATATTACAACTTAAGTCCAAGTATTTAGATATAAGAGAAATCTTATATTGATTTACATAAGAAAACTCAGTAGAGTTCCTAGTATAAGAGAGTTTACTATATATACTTCTAGTACATAGTCTGTGTATACTTTACATCTAGTCTACTCTAAATGTTATAAGTTATATATATATAAGTGTCATTATATGATATGATATATAATATTATTCTTTTTGGATATTACATAATATTGTGACTATGATTGTGACATGTATGACCAATCTGTGACAGACATCATACCTTGTCATATTACAGTGACATCACATTATCCTTCTTTACTAAGTTTAAAATAAAAAAAGAAATAGAAAGACTAGAAAAGAATTGAATTGAAGTAGAATAGGAAAGACTTAAATAATTAAAAAGAGATAGAAAAGAAACAAGTCCACCATCTTCAAGTCTAACACTTAAGCTATCTAAAGTCTATCCTTTATTGCTAGCAGAACAGTCTAAGCTCAATATTGTTATGAACTTAAACCTTTAGAGTGAGATAAAAGATCAAACTCTTGTATTAGAGTAAACACAAGAGAACTCAATAAAGAGCTCTTTTACAAAATAGTCTACCTTATATACTCCTACAAATGGTCCATGCTAGCTATTGTGCACCCTACTCTAAATGACTATGTGTAAAGCATGAGGCCAACATATGGTGTTTATGTTGTATGACATCATTTTGTTCCAGAACCTTCTACTTTCTTCTCTTAAGTCTCATGATCAATGTTGTGACCGATCATTTCTAACCCTAACCCCAGAGTTCTAAAAATAGAAAAGGTGAAAAATAAATCTAAAATAAAATAAAAATGAGAAAGAAAATAAAAAGAAACAAAGTCCACTTTCTACGATCTTGACAAATATGTCATAACTTAAGTTTTAGAGTAAAGATAAAAGATGGCTCTTGTATTTGGTAATATAAGAGAACTTGATAGATTTCCAAGTACAAGCTAGTTTATATTATATACTACAGACTGTGGTCTGTATGCACACTATAACTAACTTATTCTAAAGTCTATATATTATTGCTATACTATATGATATTATTTATTTTATAATCTTCTACAACCTTCTCTGTATTACATAATTGTGTGACATATGTAACTACCCTGTGACTTGTATGACAGTCATATATAACATCATATCATACCTCTTTCTTTGTCTAAGTCTAAAATAAATAATAAATAAAATGGAAATGAGAAATAAAAATAAATAAGCTAAATTTCTTGTCTTTAATTCTGATACAACACTCTTCTTTCTGAGAATCTCTACACTAGTTGTATACATCTCTCCAAGTTTCTGATAGTTATACCGGTGTTTTTTATCAAAAAAATAATAGTTTTCTATAGTTGGTTCAGAATTATAGAAATTTAAATGCTATTATAGTAAAGGATAGATCTCTACTTCTACTAATCTCCAAACTTATGTCCAAGCTTTAAGATGTCAGCTATTTCACAAAGTTGGATGTATATTAGAAGTTCAATTATATAAAACTTAGAGATAAGTAAAAGACTGTCTTTTATACCAACTGCAGTCTTTTTGAACCTTTAGTAATATTCTTTGAAATGAATAATAGTCTCATTATATTCCAAACTATAATAAATAATATAGTTCAGGACCTCATAGTAGAGAGAATTATAATAGTCTACTTAGATAATATTCTTGTCTTTACTTGAACCTTAGAAGACTATTATAAGATAGTCTATAGAATTCTTAAAGTCTTGGCCAAACACAAGCTGTTTCTGTATTCCAAGAAGCATGAGTTCAACAAGTGGCAAATTGAATATCTCAGGCTAGTATTATAGTATACTTAAACTCTTGGATTTGATTTTGATTTTATTTTATTTTAATTTATTTTTCTTAATTTATTTTTATTTTTATTTTATTTCTTAGATGATAAAGAGATACATAACTGTGGTCACATGATATATCACATGAAATTATGTCATAGGCCTAGAATATAGAAAAAAGGCTGAAAGAATAATATTAAAATATATATTTATGATATATTCATCTTATAGTGTATATATAGTATACTCATGACTAATGTATGAATATTAGGATGGGGCCATTTATTATTAGCATGGACTATCTACTATGGTATAAATAGAGTAGCAATATATTAGGGACTCCTTGTTGAGTTCTCTTATAATCCTCATAAGACTTTTGTAATATAAGACTACTTAGTATGCTATTGACTGTCTTGGTTGGTGATTGCTACAATAGCTGATGATTTCTTAAGACCAAGTAGTAATAGGCCTTATCAAGATCACTAGAGTTTGTAACTGGCCTACTTTGTGCAATTATATAAATATATACAAGTATTTCTAAGATTCACTAACTTCTATCACAGGTTCATTTAGATTTTTGTAATATAGTCTGCTCTCTCTTTGATATTACCAGTGCCAATACCACTTGGATTTAGGGCTCATACCAGTAGCACATATTCACCATAGCTCTAGTACTGGCCTTCTCTAATATTTTAGTACTATTTAGAGTAAAAACAGATAGCTTGGACTTTATTATGGAAGTAGTCTTGTCATAACTCAAAGATCTTAGAGTGGGTCAATAGAGAGAATTGTATACTATGTGCACACTATTACATTCTACTCTCAAGTATATGTGTTTGCTATAAGACCAACATACTATTACTATGTTATATGATGTTATTTGTTCTATATCCTTCTATATCTTTTTCCATGTCACATAATCTTGTGACTATGATTGTGATATGTGATATCATGCTAATCTCTAACTCTTTATTCCAAAATAAAAAATAAAAGGAAAAAAAATAGAAATAAGAAAGAAATTGAAAATAATTAAAGTCTACTATCTTCAATTCTAACAAGTCTTGTCTTAGCAGTCCAAGGAAGACAACAAGTGGCATTTTGTCATATTCTTCAGAAAATCACTATCTACAGTCAAGTGCAACTACAAAATCCATGATAAGAAGATACTGATGGTCATCTAAGCTCTTAAGGAGTGGTGATACTTTTTGGAAAGTATAGAAACACTAGTAGAAGTTTAGACTAATTATAAGAACTTAGAGTATTCATAATAGCTAAGAAACTCAACTGCAAACAAGTTTGGTAGTTATTATATCTAACTAGGTTTAATTTCAAACTGTATTACTGTTTAGGAAAGTTAATGGGCAAGTCCAACATACTATTTCAGAGGCCTAATCATAGCACTAATCCCAATAACAATTCAGACATAGTGCTGATCAAGCTAAAGTTTCTTGTAGTTTGTGTTATGGAAGATATAGTAGTAGAAGATGAAGAGAAAACCTTGTTGATAGATATCTGCTATGAGAACCAAATAGATAAACAAGAAGAATCAGTAATAAGAGCTATGTGTTATAATCTTAAAGTCCTTAGGGTTAGACAATAGAACAACTCTTATATTGAGTAACATAAGAGAACTCGATAGAGATCCCTCTACAAACTAATCTACCTTATATAGTCCTACAGATGGTCCGTACTCACTACTGTGCACCCTACCCTAAACAACCATGTATTATCCATGTTGCATGACATTATTTGTTCTAGAACCTTCTACTCCATTCTCCTAAGTCTTGTGATCAATGTTGTGACCACACCATCAAATTGTGACTGATTATTTCTAACTCTAACCCTAGTTGTTCTAAAAATAGAAAATTAAAATTAAAATTAAAATTAAACCAAAAAATGAAGTCCACTTTCGACGATTTTGACACTATGCAGAATCTTTAGCAGTTATCCACAAGGTTTATACACACTGTAGAGTGGGCTAAAAAGAACAGTTTGCTCTTGTTCCATTGTTATATCAGAAAATATACTCTTATTGAGTTTTTGAGCATTTAAGATCTATTTAAGGGCTTTAGTGAGAAGACTTGATACTCATATATGATATCTTAGGCTCTCTCAAGTGGAAACTCACTTAAGAGACAGTGTAGTATCTATTAATCAAACTAGATCTTAGAAAGATAAGTTCTTTAGAAATATAAAATACCACTATACTTGTGAAAGACTAGTTATGAAGTATGAGTACTTGAGAATATGATTAGTATAGCCACAATCATTTGAATGATAGAATAAGGTAGGAACACAATGAATTTGGAGCTGGAGAAGTCAAGAATAGGCTTGCAAGTAAGAATAGACAGTAGAAACAACTAAAAAGGAATGGAATTAGTACTTGAAAGTAGGAAAAACTATCAGGTTAATTTCAGGTTGCAAATGGCGAGAATACCATGTGCTCTCAAGATCTTAGAAGTCTTCCTTATAGTTTCAGTCTTTATTCTCTATGTCCATTCTTTGTATTTTTAGACTAATACATAAGCTATAAGTAAAAGAGAGAAAAAGAGAGAGCTCTTATCCAAATTCCCCTGCTCATGAGTGGTTTAATCACTATTTTTTTGAGTGAGCATTACTAGTACCTACTATCACTTTTGGATAAGTTTTGGAGAGTTTTAGCAGTCTAGAAAAGACTAGCAAGATGAATATCAGTTAGTATCTTTAGTTGTAAGGTTTGACTTGAGAGATATCTTCAGGATATATTATCTGGGATGGATAGTATTGTTAAAGACTTTTGAGGAGCTTTGTAATCTATTCACTAGATTTTTTAATGGATCTTGTTACATAGTGTAAGATTTACTATTTAAAAGTGTATTAGCAAGGAAAAGCATTTACAAGTGAATATTTTTGTATATTCTTCTTTATACTATTGTTTCTATCTCTTTTCTTGATTTCTAATACTGATATTATCTCCTTTGAATTCTTTAACATGCAGTCAAGGGCTAGTATTACATAGTTCTTATTACACTTTAGCATAACCTCTTTTTTGCTTAATCACTATTGGCACCTATTCATAAAATTATATATCAGTGATAAGGTCTATATGTTGTAGAAAAGTATGTAGGTTTAATATCTTATAGGTTAAAGCTGTCTCCATCCATAAGAAGGCTACACTTAGTATTCAATATGATAAAGCTAACTGCTACTCCCAAAGACCTAATATCTGTTAGATTTTGTTGTTATAAATAATAAGAAGGAATGGAAGGTTGAATATGTTTTAAACAGCTGCTAGAACTACTCATGATACCAGTATTTCATTAAATAGAAAGGTTTTAGATTAGATGCTAATTCTTGGGAAAATGTATTAGACATCTTTATTTCAGAGAAAGTAGTAGAGTTCTACCATCTAAACCTTTATATACTATAGTTCATATAAGTAATAGACTTTAAGTAAATTAAGTTCAAACCTATCCTTCTTACTTTAAGTCATAGCAATTTTGAAAAAAGGTGAATGTAAGGAAACCTAATATTATAGTATTCTTAAACCCTTATATTTTACCTTGATTTTCTTTTTCTTTTATTTATTTTTCTTTATCTTCTATTTCTAAACAATAAAGAGGCATGTGACTATGGTCACATAATACATTATGTGATGTAATGTTATAGATCTGGAATATAGTAGAAGGAACTAGAACAATGATGTTAAGGATATGGCTATAGCATGTATATCTTATAGTAATGGTATGATAGACTTATAGACAATACATGTAGTTTAGGATAGAACTTGTAATAGTAGTATATAGTATAGGAATATATTGGAAACTTCTTGTTAAGTTTTTTTATAATCTTTACAAGATTCTTGCTCTATAAGACTACTTAATACACTATTGATTATTTTGATTAGTAGTTGCTACAATATCTAATTCTTCATTGACATCAAACCTCAAACTCTGCAGTCTTTCATATAGGCTTTACCACTACTGTTTAATATGTTAATCTTCTGAGCTCATACTGCCATATTCTACCTCTTTTAATCAAGTATCCTCTATCTTTCCAGATAATATTCTAAACAATTCTATTTATGTTTCTGACTACCTACACACTACTATTCTGATGATTAGCTCAGTACTTATTTTTCTAGATAGCAATAGACTGTAGAGTATTTAGAATAGCAACCACATTTGAAAATCTTATTTTTTTAAAAGATATAACTCCACTATATCCTTACAGTCTTTGTCTAATTGCCTTAACATTGACTATTTCTATTACTGTATCTAGCTTATTCAGAGTGCATCTCAGAAATCTTGTTAGTATGCTGTTATGATCTCAAGACCTTAAGTGTGTCAAGAAAAAAACCTTATATTAGAGTTAATACAAGAGAACTTAATAGAGTTATTAGTACAAAGTTATCTATCTTATATATGCTAGACTAATGATCTATGCTACACTAATCCTAGCCTACTCTCAAGGCCATGCATACTACATGCCATTAACATATGGGATAACATTATTGTTCTAGAACCTTCTATGATGTTCTATATGACACATGATTGTATAACTATAACTTATAACAGTATTATATGATATATAACCAATGTGTAACACTACATTACATAGTGTGATAGTTTGTGACAGTTATGTGTGACATCACACTAACACCTAATCCTAAGTTCAAAATAAAAATAAAATAAAAATAAAATAGAATCTACTGTTTTTGATTCTGATATATGTTATAACCTTAGAACCTTAGAGTGGATTCAGAGGTCAAACTCTTGTATTAGAGAAGATACAAGAGAACTCAATAAAGAGCTCTTTTACAAAATAGTCTACCTTATATACTCCTACAGATGGTCTGTGCTAGCTACTGTGCACCCTACCCTAAATAACTATGTGTAAAGCATGAGGCTAACATGTGGTGTCCATGTTGTATAACATCATTTTGTTC
>Ga0157363_1004077_pt1 | contig 13386 bp, 16 predicted proteins | sample AttsexASBM1_FD_111477 | JGI IMG/M metagenome (GOLD analysis project Ga0157363, IMG submission 111477) | Fungus gardens microbial communities from leaf cutter ant in Ribeirão Preto, State of São Paulo, Brazil - Atta sexdens ASBM1 | ecosystem: Host-associated > Fungi > Mycelium > Unclassified ...
AAAGTAAAATAAAAATGAAAATGAAAAATAAATAAAGTCCACCATCAACGATCTTGACACCTTCCAGTAACAGAAACTTGATTGTGACTACTGATAGTCACAAAATAAAATAGTTAGACTCTTTGAGTATACTAACAGTGAAATAATCCTTCTTGGCAAACATGTGAGTAGACATACTACAGTTAAGGATCAAACCATTACTAACAATACTCTCTTCAACTGTTATGAGTAGTTGTCTAATATCTCTAGGCTTCTTAGCCACAATATTTACAGAATTTAATTTTTCTAGTGTCCAAAACTACTGCAGTCTTGTATTACATACTAACTAACTATATTTGATATCCATCCTAAATAATGCTTATCTCATCTATTTTCTTTTATTTTCTTCCAGTATAAATTGCACTCTATTTCAATCACTCATCAATCTGAGAATAGGAATCTCTTCATTCTGCATCAATACCATAGAGTTGTCATATGCTAAGTCCATTCATATTAAAGATTTGTCACTACAGTGGCAATGTCCCCAAATATGTCTAACAAAAGCCTATCTTCTATAACAGCCATCTTTCTTACAACATGTTTCTATAACAGTAATGCAACCCATTGAATTCAGTCTTTATAGTGAAGTTCTCCTATCTAACCCCTTTCAGTGTTTAACCACTGAAACTTCTGATTGGAGCCATACATTGAGATTTCTGAGCATCTTATAATTATTTGAACTGTATATTATATAATAGATAGATAGTACAATATATAAGCTGAAGCTAAGATTGTTCTGACAAGTCTGTATTACTGAACTTTTCATATAGAGTTTCTATACTCTTTATATCTCTGAGCCAATCCTATAGGCTTTTATCTCCTAATGTGAACTATATGTTACAACTCAAAGATCTTAGAGCTGATCAATGAATAGAATCTTGTATTAGTGTTAACACAAGAGAACTCAATAGAGAACTCTGTACAGGATTGTCTACCTTATATACCTTAGACTACTGGTCTGTGCACCACTACTTTAGCCTACCCTAAATAACTATGTGTATAACATATAGTATAACATCATTCCTTCCAGAACCTTCTACTATCTTTCATCATAGTGTGTGATCATGTGATAGTGACAGTGACATGTGACATCCCTCCCTAACACTAGTTTCTAAAAATAGAGTAAACAGAGAAGAATAGAAAGAAAAATAAAAGAAAAATAAAATAGAGTCTAATCTTTGTATTTCTAACACTATACTTGACAAAAGTTCTAAATGACAACTTCTACAGTGTCTGACAATCTAGAGTATATGTAGTATTTTATTATTAGAAAGATACTTCCTATATTTAAGAATGATAGCTAGCATATGTAGTTTCTTAGTTTGATATTCAACTTGGATTAAGTGCCACACTCATCCCAAGTTTCATCTAAACTATCTTCTTTCTAAATATAACTACATGACATAGTTAAGTTAAATACAACATTTTTATCTGTATAATACCATTTTTAAGTCTACTTCTGCCTCTATATCTGCTAAGTTATATTATCTGTTCCATTTTCTGTACTATACTTGCAGATATATCTAGCAAAGGTAAATTTCCTCTAATATCTTGACAGACATTATCCAGCTTAGATACAGCTTTCTTCTTTTCTTTCTTTCTACTTATTTTTTTCTAAACAGAACCAGAACCACTTGCTATCAATACCATCTAATCACCAGCTACTTTCTTGCTACAATCATCAACTATCTTCAATCCTGGAGAATGTAATTATATTCTACATTCAGCTTAGTAAGAACCTTATTCAAGGTTAATAATATACTCTTACAGTAGAAAGTGCTTTGCAAGGCTCTCTACTTGAACAACTGAGGAATAAATCAAGTCTATTATTATATGATTACTCAGAACCCACTTATAATACTTCTCCCACTTTTTCTCCCAGGCAATATACTCAGATAAGAATGTATTATCATTATCATCCAAATCCATATAACTGGTGACTTAAGAAACAGAAATAGTAGTAAGAGCAGCTAATATTGATACTATTATAATAGTAATACTAGCCACAGTATCAGAAGCAGTAGTTTCAATATCAGTAGAAGCTATAGTACTAGGTTTCCAAGTAGCAAGCTATAAAAGCATAGTTAGAGTAGTAGTAGACTTTCTCTTTTTAGACAATAGCTTAACTAGAGAAGAAAAATTAAGCTTAATATAACCAATTCATAATATATGAGTCTCAAAAGTAGCCTTTATCTGTTGAAACCAGACATAGTATTTTCTTTATTAGGTTATGGACTCTGATAAACATAACTCTTCTATGATGTCAGATCTCTTTTTCTTTTCCAAGTTAAAGAACATGAGTATAAGATAGTAAACAGATAGTGTGTATGATAGGCCTAGAGTTTTAGAAAGTATACTCAGTTCAAGGTTTAAAAATATAAATGGCTAAGATTCATTCACACTATATTGTAGTTATTTTGTACTAATAAAAACTATGATGGTCCAAGCATGATAATATTTCATAGATATCAAAAAAGGAAAATTAATGAAAAGAATAATAATAGAAATTTGCCTTAGTAATATCACATTTTAGCCAATACTCCCCTAGGTGTAATAATCCTCTAAGTTTCCTGCTCTTTCTGCTTCTATGCTCTTCTTTACTTATAGAGTTCTAAATCCACTATGAATTTTCTTGTTATATCTCTCAGAAGAAGTTTCATAAACAAGTTGGCAACATCATCTTTATTAGAAATGTAGACAGGTAAGAACTCCTCTGTCTTGCCTTCTCTTTGACAAAATAGTATCATATATCAATATGTTTTGCCCTCTTGTATCCCTAGTAAGTCTTAGTCATATCAATTGCTTCATTATTGTCAATAAACAATGTTACTGTGGAAGAGAGGCTTCATTAAAGAAAGATGAGAGCTATATAGCTTATTGTACTGCTCTAGACACTGCTATGTACTCTACTTTGGTTATAGATGTTGCTACAGTTTCCTACCTTTTAGTTGACTATGAAACTAGTCCTCCTTCTATGTAAAAGACATGTTTATCAGTTAATTGTCTTGTATCACATTCATTAGCATAGTCAGAGTTAACAAAACCTATTAGCTGCAGACTTGATTCATGGTAGTATGTGATTCCATAATCTATAGTTTCTTTAATTTAAGCAAGTGTATATTTCATTACTTTCCAGTATGCTTTTTTAGGGTCAGATGCAAAATAGGAAAGTAGATTCATTGTAAATAACAGATCTGACATAGCCATATAAGCAATCCTAGTGCCTCATAGTATGTAATGTTCTTTATCTCTTCCTTTTCTTCATCTATCTCTGGTCCATCATTTGAAGATAGTGATATCTCAATAGATAACAGTATCAATCTTGGCTTGCACTTTGACATACCAAATCTTTCAAGCATTTGTATGGTATATGCTCTCTGAGAAATTCACATCTCTTCTTTCACCTTCTCTACCTTGATCCCTAATATATAGTCCACCATTTTTACATCATAGCACTCCTCCAATTCCTACTTTGCCTTCTCCATTTCTTTCTTGTCTGATGAGCCATTCATTGTATCATCTGTGTAAGTATATGTTATTGTAAGCTTCTTCCTATTGTATCTTATTTTGATTGTCAGTTCCATATGTGATTGTTTGTAGCCTATACTTTGCTCAGGGTCTTGAACCAGTCATGACTATCTTGTATTGTTCTATACAACATTTTGCAAAGTTTCCACACTATATTATCTCCTCTCTCTATAAAATCTTTTGACTGTTCTATAAGGAAACTGACTCTTCTGAGATTTTTCTCTTCTGCATTTTTGAGCTGTTCTATGTTCCATGATCCCTTCATATATCTGTACTCATCCACTCATCTGATTTCCCACATTCTAAACCCCTTCAAGCTATACACTAATACTCCCAATTATCTGAATATATCATTAAACTTTCTTTTACATACTTTCTTGCTCTTCCTTGCTCTTCTACAATACTCTGTGGTCTTCCAAAGTCTTCTAGTGTCATCTACACATCCACTTATCTGCTTTCCCACACTCCAGAAGCACTTGCTAAGCACTTTACTCTCTTCTAATTTGGTCTCTCTATTTTGTACTATTTCTAATTACTTAAGTATCATCATTTCTTGCTTATGTAAACAGAATTATGACACATTAAAATAAATCTTTTATTATATAGAGTAGTTATTATCTTTATAAATCTCCATTCTACTCTCTTAGAATTTTCTGGAAATAAGTATATAGTTCAGTGATTTCTTAAATAATAGACTTAGGATTTCCTAGAGATTTGAAGTGCTTACTCTTCCACCCAGTTGCCCTAACATGTTCCATATAGAAATCAATATCAATGTCACTGTTCAAATATGTAACAACAAAATCTAGCTACTATAGATGTAGTATCTCCAAAGTAATAATTACCAGTAGTAAATAAAAAGACTCAAACTTTTCTGTCACCATGTAAGTATCTTTAAAATCAACTCCTTATATCTGTGAAAAGCTCTAAACAACAATCTTAGTCTTTTTTCCCTGACAACACCCCATCACCATTGAATTTTGGTACATATACTCATTTTGTACTAATAATATTTGTATCTCTTAGTCATTCCACAAGATCATACACCCCCTATATCTTCATAATGTTGAATTCTTTTACCATTGGTGCCCACCACACCTCTGGATCCTTTATCATCTCTCAAAATATCTGTGAGACCTTCACTTCTCCAACTATTATCATGAATATACTTAGAACTCTTGCCTTAAGTCTCTTTCTAGCCAAATACTCCTTTGACTCCAATATCTTCTGCAACAGCCTAGGCTCTCTCCATGATCTTCTCACTGTCACTGGTATTTCTTTCATTTCCTCAACTAAGACATCTACTAACCTTCTGACCTCAATATTAGTTCTCTCTTATATCAAGCTTATTACCTCATTCTCAAACATGTCTACTTTCTTATTTCCTCTTACATTAACATCACTGCTGGTCTCTCCATCAACTCTGTCCTCAACTATATCTATTTCATCTGCTTCATTTTGCTCTTATTATTTATTCTCCAGTCTTTTTGGTAGTTTAGGTTTTATTCCTTATTTCACTTTATATGCTGTGGTCTCTTGGTCAAGTTTGTCTCTCTTTTCTCAAAATGTATATTACAACCACTGTATACCACCCCAGTACTTTTGTCAAGCAGCTTGTAGCTTCTGGCACTAAAATATCTGATAAATATCAAATAAGTTGCTTTTAGTCTAAGCTTCAACAAGTGGAGATCAGGGGAAAATGTGGTTATACCAAATACTCTAAAATATACTATATCCTATTTTATGCCATACAATGCTTTAGCAAATATAATTTCTAGGTTTCTCTTTAATAGTATGAGGTTTTGAAGATAAACTGCCTTAGACCAGTATATGGTGGATAGACCCCAAGTCAATGAGCATATACAGTTATATACTCTTGCTCTCATCAGTTTTTGCTCTGTTAACCTCTCTATCTCTGTCATAAAATTCTTTAGAACCTCCAAAGCTATTTCAACACTCTTTTCTTTCAAGAATTCAATATACCAAAAAGATAATATGCTATCTATAATGAGCATAAAGTAGTGGGTCTCTTCTACTGATACCACCAGCAATAGCTCTCACAAGTTGACATGTACTTGTTCCAATAAAACTTTCTTGTAATTAACTTCTTTATTATACACCCATGTATGCATCTTCTTAAAGATACAATCTTTGCAACTTTCTATCATCTCTGTCCACCTAATTATATTCATTCTATCAATTAATTTCTTCTTATAGGTATTCTTCAGCACATTAACTCCCAAGTGCCCAAAAAACCTATGCCAATCAGCTAAAGTGATTGCCTTTTCAACTGATCAAGCAGTTGTAGCAAAAAGCTTCTTGATAATCTTTATATAATATAAATCTCCCTATTACATATCTTGTATCACTGTACATCTATTGTCCAGTCTTGTCACCACATCATTTGTATCAAAAACCACATTCAGACCCATGTTATATATCTTTGGAATTGAGATTAGATTGGAATAAAGCCCTGGAGTATGTAAGACATATTGCAAGGTCAAACCTATCTCTTTTCCATCTTCAACCTCAATTGTCATTCTTACTGTCTCTTATCCAGCTATTGAAAAGTTTATCCTCTTCTTTACTATTCTCCCTACCAACAGTGTCTCAAACTTCTTATATTCAGTAAATGCATTTACATTTGCAACACAGTAATTAGTCACTCCAGAGTCTATCACTATATTAATGTTTTTATCTCTCTCCTTGGCTAGAATCCTCTCTGTCATCAAAATAATAGTATCTCTAGTCTTCTTTACAACTATATTTGTATGTTTATCATTGATCATAATATTGTAAGATTGTGGACATATATATATTGTTCAGTTGTTCAGTTGCCTAGAAGAGGTCTGATTTGTTTGAGATGTTGTGAAGTTCAACTAGTATATTTATTGGCCATATTATTACTGTTGCTGTTACTTTTATTTTCCAAAACTAGAAGGAAATTGATTTTGTTTACCTTTACTTGGCTAGTAGCATTCCTTAATAGAATAACCAGGTCATTGGCAGTTGGTGTTCAAACAAACAATTTATTAAGGACCATTTGCTTGTAGTACAGTAGAAAATGTTGAGAAGTTTAATCTCTTTCTTTTACAGCTGTTGATCTGAAATCAATACACATCAAGTTGGATAAGTGCATCTGTTGAGGAAGTAGTTATGTATAATATAGCTATAATAGAGTCCCAAAATGCTGGCAGTAACTTCAGAATAATTGTGCAAGAAAAATATGTCACTAACAGTTCCTCTTATAATATTAATCTTTTGTCAGAGTAAACAAAGTCATACAACATGGCTCAGAAAATTATTACCATCATAAAAACACAAACTTCTAAGCTATTCCTCTGCATATAGTTTTGCTATCTCTAATACTCTATTATATAATGTTGTTAATGATTTCTAAAATTCTACTACTGAATCAGAGATATTTACTCCAAGTCTAATTGCATTTCTGATATTATACAATAGTAAGCCTTTAGTCTAGGCATTTCTGACCTTTCATTCACTAGCTATAGGTCCATTGGAGTTCCAGAATATAGTTTCTATGATTGTAGAATTAGGTTTTATAGCAGTGCTATCTTTAGATGATTCAGAAGTAGTATAACTTGTGGATTTTATAAGAATAGCAAGATCTTTGATAGACCTATCATGTTACATTTCAATGACCTTAGAGTTGATCAAAGAAAGTGACCTTGTATTAGAGTTAACACAAGAGAACTCAATAGAGAACTCTGTACAAGATTGTCTACCTTATATACTAAACTACCATGGTCCATGCTACTACTTCTCTAGCCTACCCTAAATGACCATATGTTGCATATATTGTATGATATCATCTTTCCCAAATCTTCTATGTTCTTCTCTGTGACCTTGTGACTTGTGACCATTACTGTGATTGTGTCATCTGGTGTGACTGATGTGTGATGGTGTGATCATAATATCACTCTAACTCTAATCCTAGATTCAAATAAAGAAAATAAAAGAAAAAAGAAAAAAGAAAAGAGAATTAAATAAAGAAACTAGTGTCCAAACTTCATATGTCTGATACATCAAGATAGCCCATAGTGTTGTGGCAATCACTAGTCAAAAGACCAATAGCAATACAAGTAATAAATCTTAAGACAGATACCAGTGTGTCACAAACTTCATTCAGCTTATATCTCTACAACCAGTAGACCAATTTTCACAAAATAAGTTGCACTGGAAAGCCTCAAATGAGGGCTATCTGTACATATGTGAGATGTACAAAAGTGACAACAAACAACTGAGATATCATATTATCAATAACTATAAAAGCTTTGTTTGCTAATATCTCATAAATGGCTAGATGGATTTGCATGATTGAACTTGCATTGGAAAGTGCTCATCAAATTGTTTCCAATAATATATAATATATCTCATAGCAATAAGTATTCATAAAGATACAAGTATATCAATATAGTGACATAATTAGTTACCTTCTAAAATTAACCTGACAGCTGCTATGACAGATAACAGCCCCTATTAGATACAAGTTTTGATTATGTGATGAAAACAGCTTGCACATGGACTATCACTCTTTTGTATATATACCTCTGTGTCTAAGGATTAAACTTCAGACTTAACAATATCAATTATCATCAATCTTTATCCTTTATCATCTGTATTGATCTTAATTATCATTGTCATTATTATTAAACTTCTGAATCACTTCTAAACCTCTGAGAGTGCATCTAAGGTTCAAATATCACAAATAAGCGAGTAGTTCATTTTGTGATAGTAGATTAGTTAAAAGATAACCAGAAAGATGCTTATCCAAGTAAGGTATGGTTGAAAAAGATGTTCTTAGATGTGAGACTAAATTGTTTCTCAAAGAGACAAAAGAAGTATGATAAGAGAATACTATTGCAACAAAGAATATAGGTAGATATTATAGTATGCTTGGATCTTTATTTCTTGGATGATGAAGAGGCACATGACCATGGTCACATGACATATTACACAACATGATGTCATAGACCTAGAACATTGTGGAAAGGATAGGAAGAACTGATATCAAGGTATATGTCTATAACATGTTTATCTCATAGTTAATAGATAGATATTGGGGTAGGGTTATTTATTGATAACACAGACCATGTACTATTCATATAAATAAGGTAGCAGTACATTGGGAACCCCTTGTCAAGTTCTCTTGTAATCTCTATGAGACTCTTGCTCCATAAGACTATTTAGTGTGCTATTGATTGTTTTGATTAGTGGTTGCCACAATAGTGGAAGACTATAACAGAGGCTATGAAAGAACTACAGGTGAAACTGCAAAAGAAAAAGAATGCAATGGTAGTTATAAGGTAGTCTGACAATACTATTAGGTGCAGTTCACACTTGTAGTGGAAGTCTACAGAAGAAAAGACTCATCTAAAAGTGGATCAAGTGCAAAGACTTACCTTCCAAACTTGCAATAAGAAATTCCTGAAGTTGACCTTCTCTCATAGTTACCAGTTGAGTCAACCAAGGTTCAGCCTGAAGCTGTCCAAGTGTTGGGAAGAAACATAACATATTTTTTTCATTTTCAGCCTGATCTTGCTCTCTTCATTGAAAATCCATATGCCATGTTTCAGTGTAAGATTTATTTATTTTTCCTGTACTCCATTTGAATCACAAATTAGAAATGATAAGCTGACCAGCACTTTCAATATTTGACCATTCAGTGTGATGACATGTGAAGGCTCCCACTGCAGTGTGGGAGTTTAGATAGTCGGTATTCTGCCTCGTACCTCTACCATGAAATCACAGTCGAAATTGAGCTCCGACTATCTGCCTGTTTTTACATCCTCCAACAGCCAGCTGGAGTGTTCGAAATCAAGGTTCAAGATCTTCCTTCAGCTTTTTCTGCTCGTGGGCATCACAGGATCTACATGGACCTTTGCGTTCTGCAGCAAATGCCACAATGAAGTTGTTCCACCAACCACCCTGGAGACCAAAGATAGAGGAAATTGCATACAATCAGACATACTTCTTCCACGAAAGCATAGCGAACTATGGAACAATATCAGTGTACTAGTTGTATCAGATGACTTCAAGTTGAAGGCTGTTGATTGGTTGAGTCGTGCCGTCCAGATCCCGTAAGCAGACTACTCACACCTGTCCTAGTATGTTGACGTGCTCCTAGAACTGAATCTTGGGATGGAATGGAACCTGTCGGCATTGATCCGCGGTGGAAGGTGCTGATACCGTTTCAGGAATATCTTGCTGATGCCTTTCCACTTGTGTAAGCTTATTTATCAGGTTTGAGTACATGGACGTAGTATTCCTTGTCACAGGCATTCAACCCTCAAGTTGACGAGGGTCAACACATATGGCCAAGTTTTTGAATGGAAAGGATCCTCTCCTGCTTTGAAACCGATCTTATTGGCCGCTCACGAAGGTTTGGGCTATTTGATAAGTAATCGCCAACCCATTCATCCAGTCTCTGTCAGATGTTGTGCCTGTTGAAGCTAGAACTGTTGATGACTGGACCCATCCTCCGTTCTCTGGGTACTTCGATGGTGACGTCTGCTGGAATAGAACTGCAGATTATCAAAGCTGATTTCAGGTCGTAGGCGAGAGTATCTGGGGTCGCGGAAGCTCTGATGATAAGAGTGGTCTTATCGGTATTCTGTTGGTCGTGTCTCTATCATCAAGTAGGCTCAACGATGTTGAAGTCTTCCCAGTTCTGCAGTCGAAACTCTAATTTCCAGTGGTTTCCAACCGACTCGTACCATTGTACTTGCATTCGGCTTTGACGAGGAAGTTAGTGGAAAAGAGGTGGGGTACCCTCTCCTTAATCAATACTAGGTTCTAATTACGGTTCAGGGTGCTGCTATGATAGGTCCTGTCCTCTTGGACCTCTACGGGAAAAATGGATTTGCCTTCATTATTGATGAAGGAGGTGATTTGAGGACTAGTTAAAAGGTGCAATTGACTTAAATCCTTTTAGCTGGCTTCGGACAGGAGTATGATGCTGTCCTCGCAACGCCTGGGATCGCGGAAAAAGGATCCATCAACGTTAACATCGAAGTTAATACAGCTGGTGGCCACTCAAGCATCCCCCCTGATCATACGGTATTCATACACCTCTGCCTCTCATTATTTCAAGTATCTTCTGATTCCGCTGACTATAGTCGATTGGGATGCTCGCTGCGATGTTAGTAGAGTTCGAACAAAACCCTTTTCAGGTTGAATTTGTGAGCCCTATATATTTGAGACAGTGGTATGCTGTTTCTCACGCGCCAACCCTTCAGACCCGTGGAGATCCCATGTATGAGTACTTCCAGTGCTTAGCAGAACATGCAAATGGGTTGCCCGAAGAATTGCGGAAATTAATTCTTCGGTCACTGGATTCTGACACTGCCTTGCGCAAATTGACCGAGATACTCGCGAAGGACAGAGTTATCAGGAGTCTACTTGGAACAACGCAGGCCATTGATATTATTAGCGGTGGTATCAAATCGAATGCTCTTCCTGAGCAAGCGCATGCCATCGTCAACCATCGCGTTGCAGTATCCAGGTTAATTGTTAATTGGGACCGGATTCAATCTCACTCATACAATCTTGTAGTTCATTAAAGGAGACCAAGACCAGAGATATTGATCTATTGAAATCTTTCGCCAAGAAGTACAATCTTACGTATACTGCTTTCGGTAAAAGCATCTCCGACGCCAGGGGGCTTTCTTCCGGCAGCCTTACCCTTTTAGATGCTTTCAAAGATGCACTTGAACCTGCACCCATCACAGCTACGAAGGCTGCCCCATATCAGCTTCTTTCTGGGACCATAAAGGCCACTTATAATGTTTATCGTGGACTAGAAGGCTCTGGAAATGTTATCGTCGCGCCCGGAATGATGACCGGAAACACGGGTGTGTGCTAGAGGACATCCTGTCATCAAATGAGGTACCAATGAACTGATAGATACTCGATCCTATTGGGATCTCTCCTCCTCAATCTTCCGCTATAATCACCAAAATTTTGGCAATACGATTATGGGATTAAAGGGGATTCATACGGTCAACGAGCGTAAGTGCGCTTCTCAACTTACTTTTTCTTTGGCTCATACGATGGCTAGATATGGGAATTAGTGTATTTCTCGAGATGATCGAATTTTTTGTCACTTTGATCCTGAATTCTGATGAGTCCACTCAATTATGATTTTGTGTAACATGCTTAACTGTGCATGTATATGTCGTTCACCTCTAAATGCCAAGAAGTCTTCACCCGATGGGTGCGGAGCTCTTTCTTTCTCTAGGCTGACACATCCACGTCCAATGCGGACTCCGACTGTGTTTCGCGTATTCTAATTGCCGTTTCATTCTAAGGAAACAAGTTGGTCCAACTCTTGAAGCTTGGATTCTCCATTGTTTAGCCGCAACACCCCGTGATGTCCTTACCTACTCGGAAGGTCAGGGGTCCTGCTGTCTCAGTTCTTTGAGAAAGGGGTAAGGCGAAACTTTAAAACCCTTCCGGCAATGTTGTACGTGCCCATGCCCAATTTATCATCTCTTGTGACAAAACTCACTCCTCGCCTTCCTCCGGAGATTGTGGAGGAAGTCATGATCAGAGCTTGGGAGCTTCCATGTACTATGAGTGAACGCATCTTATTCATGACATCATTACCACTCGTCAACCGAGATGTCCTCGCTACGTTCATACAAGTGTCCTCTGTGGACGTCCACATACCTTGTCCATCTTTCGTCGACAGGTTTCTTCGAGCGATACGCGAGGGTGCGAGGCCATTTCCTATCATGCCAACAAGGAGAGTCTCGGAGCTTTGCCGTTCGATCACGCTCCAGATTTTGCAGCCGAGTTCACCGATCCGTGCTGTACATTGGAGTGCAGAACCTCCTATGGGTGTTGCGTTATCCGATTTATTATACCACATACGTGTTTTTGGAGGGCTACCGAATTTTCGAACATTAACGGTGCGCTACATCGATGTGGATCCATACGATATCTTCGACTGGGCACGCTTTATCGATTTTCCAGACACCGTCGAGTTCTTGAATCTGGAGTCCCTGCGAACAGAAACGGAAATCTCTCCACCGAAAATAGTGATCACTCCACCGGGTCGCCCTCCTAATGCTGTCCTCTGGATGCTTCCTAATGTTCGTCGCTTGCGGGTATCCGGTGCAGATCAGGAGCTCATTTCGAGACTTATCATGTCCATGCCAAACCTAGAATTTTGTACAAAGAAACAGAAAATTTCGTAATGATAGGGTTACCAATTTAGTATAGTACACTGTTGAATTCTGAATTCATCCACGGATATTCGCTCTAATTTCCTTTGCTTTTTCACATGCTATTCCATCATGGCTCATAGACCCGCAGAACAGACATAGCCAAGCTCGGCATACTGAACAACGAATAATACTGTCGGGGTCCCCTCGCCGATAAACAGTGTTACACTTCAATGAAGGGCAGAAGAAATATTTATCGAGGTTAGCATGGATAAAAGAAAGAAAGGCGACCTCGAGATATTCCGGTTCCAAGAAGACAGGGAGAAGGTCCCGAGCCGTTGTGTATGCAATAGATTGACCGCAAATATTACCTCTCTCGAGGTCGTAAGCTGGACCTCGACCGATACACTTTACGGGGGCAGAATGGTTCTGCGTGGCAAAAATCAAGGCATTTTTCAGGCATGCTCCGCAATAGACATGTCCGCAGATTAGTTTGACAATGGGATTGGGCTCGCTACCGCCTGGTTGTAATTTGCAGACGGAGCAAACTTGCCGCGAATAGCTGAGATTCTCTTGCGAGGGCAGAAAGTCCAAGAGATGGCGAATTTTCTCCATCAACACTGCATCTTCT
>Ga0157363_1004078_pt1 | contig 13386 bp, 6 predicted proteins | sample AttsexASBM1_FD_111477 | JGI IMG/M metagenome (GOLD analysis project Ga0157363, IMG submission 111477) | Fungus gardens microbial communities from leaf cutter ant in Ribeirão Preto, State of São Paulo, Brazil - Atta sexdens ASBM1 | ecosystem: Host-associated > Fungi > Mycelium > Unclassified ...
GATCGCAATCGGTTATAATAAGAGAAAAGCATACATATTGTCAAACTGCACTTTACAATACATTTTTAAAATACCCTCCTTTTAAAAATTCTATTATGAAATAGATATTAAGTAGAAGAGGCGCTAATACAGAGACACACTTCTTATCCTAGTATCTTTATATGTCAATTTTTAACAGAAAATTTAAAATTTATCTGAATTGTTACTAAAAAACAATTGCATAAAGAAATGTTCAACTAATTAAAACATTTAAATCCGGGATATGATATCCGAGAAATTCTTTTACGAAGATGTCTATTCTAATCTGCCTGAGACGCAAGGAAAAAGAGGAAGAAAGAAAGAGAGAAAGAGAGATAGCAATTACGATGTAACGATTGCCGGCGTGCTCGGTCGAACACATCTGCACGTAATACGAATACGGAACAGAGTCGTCTCGCGGACTCTTCGCGGAATAGAGCCCTCGTACTTCTCAAAGCGGTTTCATAACGCAGAAAAAGCGGGAAAATACACGATTGCGCGTACATGAAATTGAGTTTAAAAATGTTTGATGTTGATTGTAGGTAATTCAATCAGAGTGTAGCGAGTAATGAGACGGAAGCGGGGCTAAAATCCACCTCTCGCTCGGGCAAACGTTCGCTCGCCCACCGCCGTCCTTCACCCTCTTCACCGCGCCCCAATCCAGCCATCTCGACCGTACCCTTCCGCGAGCTCTTGCCGCGTTTTCATCTCTCCCCTCGATTCCCGACTTTCCACTCTCAAGTTCGTTCCGTGAATATGAATTAAGTTGATACGATTTGGAGCACGCGGATGCAAGAGTAGGTAAGCAAGAACCATTATATCAAGGCAAATTGTCCAGCGGCGGTTTGTCTGAAATGGATCAGAGTGCAGCGTACCGGAAAGAAGGGGAGTATGGCTTTATTCCGAGACTACTGAGCGGCCTATCCCACGGGTGATTGAGATCCATACAAAACAGTCACGGGATACGAGCTTTTTCTACTTACTTTCCCAGACCGATCAAATCTCTGTCGTTTTTTTTATCTTTTTTTTCAACTGCGTGATATTCGGTGCGATTGATACGAAGATTGATTTGTCACGCGGGGTTATACGGTGTCTGTTAGAATTTCTATTGTACACTTTTGAACTAAACTCTCCCCACACTCGAGACGTCCAGTTCAGTTAAAAATATTTCATACGTTTCAACGCGTATTTTTTTCGTAAGTGCAAAATAATTTTCTCGCGAGCGTAGTACTTCGGTAAGCCGGTTACAAAGAGAACGGGGGGAGTGAAAAGGACCGAAAGAAAAAAACATTGGCGAGAGCTGACGTTTCTCACAGTTTTCGTCGTGTCACCGGGCATTGTTTTTCGTAACTGAAACTCCGTCGTGACGGTAACCACCATAGCGATTTACACAACCTTCTATCCCCGATAGGTGTGAGAGAGAAAGAGAAAGAGAGAGAGAGAGGGAGGGAGAGAGAGAGAGAGAGAAACGTACAGTGTCGCGGGAATGATGGTGGAAGCTGCTGGGTAACACCCGAGCAATCCTCGCGCAGTTTCGCGGTAACGCCGTAACATTGTTTCATATGGACGCATTGTTTACGACTCCATACGCGAAGCAATAAAGGGGTAGTCTCCCCTTCCAATACGCAGATATATCCGTCTCGCCATTTAGAACCTACCGGACTCGTTCGTGCGCGACACGGTTACAACTGTGCGGCACGACTACCACCACAATCACCTCTCACTCCGATTTACTCTATTTTCTTCTTTCTTTCTCTCCCCCTTTCTCTCTCTCTCTCTCTCTCTCTCTCTCTCTTTCGAGTGCAGGCCAATCGCGGACGCGATGCAGAAGCGAGATATTAGACGAAGAATCGCTCTCTCTGTTTTACGAACGGTGCGAAATTTTATGGATGCGAAGACAACGTGTGTTTCATGATCCGTCGCGCGTTCGCACCCGTGTGCGATACACGTGGAACGATCTATCTTCGCTTCGTCTGTCTGAATTTACGCGACTGGAATTACTACACGTTCGCGAAAGTAACACCCATGCCGTGGCAACGCCAGTCTAGTAATAGATTTCCAATTGCTCAACATCTTGACACAACTGTACAAATTGTAGCGACTCAATTGGAATATAGATGTATGCATTGCATGATGATCATGGGTACAATTAGGTTTATTTTTCAATACCATGCATATGCCTTAGTATTTTTTATTTCGTAATGGAAATTGTGTTTCCATCTCTTCCTGTGTTTTCCTTTTTCATTTAGTTGCTGCGATTAATAATTATTTAATTATCATTAGAAAATACAACTTTACACATCCAATTAATAGCTGTTAATACGGATGTGTTGTGTCGACAACACGACAATTACAACAATTGGAGCGCAACTTGTATCGCTGTATATATGTGCACAAAAGTATTCAGGGATATTGCAATTGGAATTTCAATGTTAATCATGAACGCGATGTGAAGATGTAGGCGGTGCCTATTCGAAATCCTATTAGCGTGATGATTGTCGCAATGACATTTTTGATGAGGGTGACACGCCGCGGCTCTTCGCGAACGCGAAATTCGGCGTGGCAAGGATGAGTCCCAACATATAGTGTGTCGAACGCCCGATATCGAGTGTCAGCTTCGCCGACGCGGAAGGAACTGTAGCGTCATCGTCGAAAATTAATGAACCCTTCCGTCGTGCTGTGGGATGTCGAACGAGCGTTGGCGAGAATGGCACATTCCGCTCTTGATGACTGACGGACGTGCAATCACGGGAATGACAGCTGACTCGCACGCCCGCTCGGATATTCCTGCATTTTTCTCCCAGGAATTTCAATTTTTTCGACTCGCAGCGAGCCGATTTTTAAAATCGGAGCATCTTGCGGAATGAAATGTGACATTTCCGAAATTTTTCTCCAGCGCATGATCGAACTAGATTCACAAGAAATTGGACATTTAGATAATTTCTGATTGATCTACTATATTTTTCAGGAGTTGTTTAAGATAGAATAAAATAAGATACATGAGTATCTCATTCTGTCTTATGCGTAATCTATCTTATTTTATTTTAAATAGGTTCTGAAAAATACGGCAGATCAAACGTATGGTGTTCAGTCTTTTACTCGAAGATCTCTTATTGATCGCATCACGTAGTTACTTTCAATAGTTTCAATAAGACATTTACGATTCGTACGACTTTCTTCATGAGCGTTTGCCACCTTTCAACTCGTTTTCTTAAAGTCCATAGTAAAAACGTAAGACAATAAGACAAAAATAGTAAATGTTTCTTAACAATTGCTTGGTTGTTCTTTCCGTTTCTTATTTCTTTCTCATCTCTGCTCTTCCTCTTTCCTTCTTTCTCTCTGACCGCTTTCATTCTCCTCCCACTATTGCCGAGTCGTCATCCGTACCGGATATAGTACTATTGGGAATACGTATCTGCATAGGGAAGTCGTCCGCACGCCGGTTATACGACCGTCTCGAATTTCAATTTTTAGGTGGACAGAATGTCTCCGTTATTGGCAGTCAAGACGATCGTCGACTGATCGTCGATATCCCGAGAGATCGTACAGGAGGCTTGTGCAGCTGTTCGCGTTGTAAACTTGAGCGACTCATAAACGTAATCGATCGTCGTCACGCGGATTGCGCCGATCGCGGTGTAAAAATTGAGAAATTTTACAAGTTTAAGGGACAGTTACGAGCGAGCGGGTAATCGGATAATACATTTATCCGGGAATGTTACTGCGCTCGTTGCCGCCCTCGTATCGACGATGGCGCGGCGTGATGATTAAAATTTATTTCTATCAGAAAAATTTATCAGGAAGTTGAAATGATTCGGATATAACGACCAGTTCTTTTTATGGCTAATACGTACTTGAACTTGAAGTACAAATCCTCTTTTACATATAATCTACTAGAAGAATATTAGTTTTTGAATTAAAATTCGATTTCTCAACGATCTTTCAGTCGATGACTATCATAAAGCCGAGTCTTATCGCACATTTTGTTCACGCAAACGACATAGAGAATCGATTGAAATAGGAGTATTTTTTCTTAAATCTTTATCGTGGTTTCGAATCGTTCTTTTGCCTGGTCACGAAACCAGGCGGAAGTTGAAGAGGAGCAGTTTGAGCGGCGGAGAGAAGAAGGAATGAGAGGCCTGGTCGTTATTCCGGTACGGCTGAACTTAATTCTGTAACTCGATCGGCCACACCGGATGAAATGTACCGCCGGTTCTTCCCGGTAAACCCCATTACCTCCTCGAACGACCGCGGATGCTCGTCAGGGCTGAGTTACGAGAGACAAGATCGTAGTAGAGAGGAGAGCAGAGGAGAGGAGAAGAGAGAGAGAACAGTGTACAAACGGGATGAGCGGAAAGAGAGGAGGGCGCAAAGAAACACAGCAACGATAAAGGGTGCCGAGTACCGAGCCGGAGGGTGAAGGGAAGTGGTTACCTTGAAACAGACCTGCCGAGGAAGGAATAGCATGGACCCGCGGAAAATGAAATCCCTTTCGGTCTCTGCCCGGCGTAAAGGGAGAGGTTTGCCTCGTCTACGGTATGACATCGGCATCGGATTAGCGTAAAATCGAAGGGCGCTGACTTGGTCGCTCGTAAATTGGCTACAAAGTTTGGAGAGAGTGAGAGAGAATGAGAGAGAGGGAGGGGGGGAGGAGAGCGAGAAAGAGAGGGGAGGCACAGAGGCGGTTGCGCGTGGTGGCGGCGGTACTGGGGGCGGTGAGGCACAAAGGGAATCGATTTTGTGTGAATCGCGATCCGCGCGCTTGCCAGCCTCTTTCTTCTTTCTTTTTCCTTCCTTTCCTCTTTTCATTCTACCCTTTGCTACCGCGCGCCATTTTGTCTTCCCGAATCTGTGACCATCAGCATGCAAAGTGGATAAAGTTTCTAGACTATACTTTCCGTAGCCCCTTTCTTTACTTGCTTCCGATTCCTATACTCGGTCGCCTCACCCCTCCACGTCCCCTGTCTTCGTTGCCGTCCCGTATCGCGCCGACCGTATTCCAGATTGTTTCTCCGCACGAATATCTGTACCATGCGCAGTATCCTCCATCCGTGTTTCCGCTCGCTCTTTCTCTTTACACTCTTCGTTTCTGTATTTTTTTGTGAAATCTTGCTTTCCTCTTTTCTATGCTCCCACCCGTGGGCGATCTTTTCGAATCTGGCGATTTTATGGCACACCAATGCACCGTACCAGCTATTCTGAATATATAGATCTTCCTGCGATCATCTCGATTCGAAGCTTATTCCTAGGGATGTAAGATTTTCTACGTACAAAGATTCCGGGAAATATAGGAGTGAGTATTCTATATCCAATTTAGAAACATACTTCTGTAAGACATTGGAAATACCTGATGTCTTTGAATTTAGTCTACTTTTTATGAAATTGTACTTTTTTTGTTTATCTATATATATCTATATATATTAATTAAATTACATAAATGTCATATTTGTTATTTCTGTTTAATTGGGAAAATGTCATTAGTACTATCACATCTTTTTTATACCTGTGTGAAAAATTGAAAAAATTAACTTTTTATAACTCATTCGGCTGCTCCTATTTACTTGAGTTGACCGTCCTCAAAACTTTCATTGTCAATAACTTTTTAATTAAAGATATGCAAACGAAAATCTATCCACTAGATTAATTAAATCTATTTTCTCATAATTGCTAGTGTCAAATTAGTCTCCCCTTCTCTCTTCCTAAAATTGTTCTTTTAATAACACTTTTTCACCAAAGTGTGCAAACAGAAATTCAGAATTTACATACATGTGTAAACGATGAGTAATCGAATGAGATGTTATAGAAAGTTAATTTTTTCAAAAGTTGGAGTGCCAACTTCATACCTTTTTATCAATTCGACAATTCATTACAATTCTTAGTTAATATAAAAATTGCTTTAAACATCGTTACTTAGTAGATATAATACAGAAAAAAATTAAATAGGTATAACATTACATATTGCAATACATTTTTTCTCAAACATTTTAAAATATTTGAAATATGTCCAGCACATTTCTAATTATGGTTTCTAACTAGATATAGTTATATAGTTATATACTCGCAGTTAAATAGCGAATTTACTTCAAGCCACTGGCTCGATGATACTTGAAATTTACTATACGGCACACGTGCCAAAGGCATGACGACGCTACTATGCTTTGAAAGACCTTTTACGTCATATTGGAAACGTTGCAAAGTTTCCAGGCTTACGCGTTACCCGAAATGCTTTTCCGGATCACTTGTTCTTAACTACGGAAAGTGTACTTGGGGAAAATGTCACACTATCCAGATCATGACGACAGAACACCGACAGTTTTACAGCTTCTCACATCGTATATATCGATTTTATATACTCCATTAGAACGCTAATCAAACACGTATTAATCAATAAATAATCAAGAAATATCGTTGCATATCAACTTGATTAGACATGCCAAAAATTTTGTCAACACAGATTAATTTTCATACGTTTACCTCGCACATGTAAGATAGGTACAATATTAAATAACGACAGCGACTCCAATTTTCGCTGGTAATAATACTGGTAATAGTGTCGATATATTAAGACCGCCTTCCTTTCTCCTCGCAAAAGATCCGTATGGTATACGGATGCTTATGAGATGCACGGACACGCCGACATTACTTACGTAGTGTCGCAGGGAGGAAAGCGTTCTTCTCGAAATAAAGCTTGCGACACGCCGATCTGCTCTTGTTTTTCGGTAGTGACATTAATCCAAGCCCCGTTTATAATGTCACATTATTTACCCGCGACAAGTAAGAATGTACATGCTCCTGACCGACACCGCGAATATTTTAAAAGTTCGACTCGTATACATCATCTGACTTCCCACATGAATATCATTTTTCCGGAGCGCAGCGCAACACGAGTCTAGCGTTTCGATCGATTTTCTTAGGAGAGAAGGTAGAGGAAGGTGGTAAGGGAGGCAGATGAGAAAAGGTCGAACGATTACGAACTAAACTCTCAGGGTCTAGCTTAAAACGATACGGAACTTATCCGAGCAATCTTTCATCACGTATCAGATTGAACGAGAGCAAGTGGTGAGAACAAGAAAGAGTGGAGGAAAAGATTGAAGTCGCCGAGGTGCGGACGAAGGTCGTATCCCACTATATCACGGTATCCCAGTTGGTACCTCGAGACACGTTATTCAATTACGGGCTAAGAGGCGCAACGTCGATGGAAGGTAACTTCGCTCATCCCCTTGTGCTCCGCGACGTTCACGACAATACTCGAAACCTCTCTCCTATCGTCAGAATAGAATCGTGGAAAGACAAAAAGTGCCGAGCGGGCGTTTCATTTCTTTCTTTTCCTTCGGGATTCTAGGCGGATCACTCTGGTGCGCGGAGTGGTGTAGGATAGGGATCGAAGACGAAAGCACGCAAGTGGGCTGAAGTTAGGCAGTCCGGATAAGGGTTCGATATATTGAATTATAGGCCGCGTAGCGCTGATTGAGAGCGACTTTGGAGCGTAGATTACTGCGCGAACTACAGCTAAGAGGATCACGCGCCTTGACGCACTATGCCGTGCTCGGTACTCCCGGAATTTCTGGTGGAAGGCCAAAGAATTTCGATCCCTAATTCCCTACGCCCCCCAACATTCTCGGGAAGGCCTACCGGCGACTATGTGAGATGACGAACCGTGTAATATGCCGGTTAATGGTTAGTTAAATGAAAACCTCGAATTTCGATATTAACGTAGATTACGAGTTAATATTGGATACATTGATGTACAAAATTCGGCAAATATTTGCGAGGATTTCATTGGAATTATCAATTTTAATAAACGTGAGGGGTAAGGAGAAAATTAAATATTCGATGCAACTCAGCGCAAATACGTGTAAATATTTTATAGGGACATTTACATTTACCTCGATCATGTACGCGCAAATTTGACACAATGCACTTCCGTATCGTCAGAGTAAACGCCGCGCGCATAACAGACATATTTTGAATATACATAGCCTCAATTAAACATAGTATTTGCGCAAAGCCGAAAATTTTTATCTCCAACGTATACGCGTAATCGCCAAAATTTTATCCCTGTTCCCTCATTCGTTCGTTAAAATTGGCTTATAGGGCTATGGGGTATCAAAGTGAATATTTCCAATAAAGTACGGCCAACTCTCGCATCGTTTGTAAAACGTATCTTCGAAAGAAGCGGAACAGAATGTAATTTAAATCTGCCTGGCGAGGCCGCGCGTGCCGTGTCGGTTTGAGGGGGGAGGGAGGGAGTGTAATCATTTTTTTTAAACTATTCTTTTCAACGATGCACTAGATATAATTAACGTCGATCGGGTTATTCATCCCCGTTTTACAAATGCGTCGATGATTAAAGCAATATTGATAGGTATGGTCGAAATACCGACGTTAACGCAAAATATTGCCAATTATCTTTACGCTTCGCATGTAACGATTAAAAGTCAATAAAATCTTGTTTGTCGGAACGGCATTTTCAACGAAAATTTAATTGTGCTTAATAGCCAATTCCGCAGCCGCTAGCCGTACAGTCGATATGCTTTTCTTTCTTTTTTTTTTATGTACTACGGTATTTCCTAGTTCGTGAAGTAACGTAAAGGGATTAGTGCATCGTTGATCGAGAGGTAAATAGGATCTTTGTCTTGTCTTCCTCGAAGTACTCCGCAAGTCATTACCGAGGGAGCGACTTTCCGGAATAGAAAGTGGCAAGTTTTAAAATCACCTTCCAATCGGATAAACGCGGAATTACTCTGATTTCAGCCGTGATTCTTGCGCCGACACAGCTCCGCGTTCTCCCAACCCACGGGGCCGAGGTCTGAGTGGCTAAGATGGCAAAGTTCCCGATCCGGAAGTGATCCTAACGAGAAGCTCCTCCTCTGTTATTTCTCCTCGTACTTTTTTTTCCTCCAGAAAATACCATTTAATCGGCAGCAAATCGCGGATTCGCGTTATGTAATTGGCCATTTCGTACAATGAAATATTGTTACAATTTTTGTGCGCCCCAGAGGCAAAATAAAATTTGTTATCATTTCGTCTGGAGAGAGCGTTAATTATGTGCAATATTTATTAAAATTTATTAAAACGAATGCATGAGAATTAAAATATGATGAAACATAGATTCCCAACGGGGGGTACAATGAAAAATATAATTTATACAAACACACACACACACACACACACACACACACACACACACACATACACACACACAGAGCTGTAACAGTTCGTTGAACAATCAGTAGGATAGTGTTTCATGGCACGTGCTATCACGCCTTGATATCGTTAGAAGAGCGCCTTTGCTAGTGTAAACTCCAGTGAACGGCCAGAAACCGCAAGAACCACCACACATAACTTAAGCAGTTGAGTATAGTACCTGCACGGAGGAGTGATAGTCAGGAATCTCAGTGTAGAGCAACTTGGTCGCATCTCAGTAAGCACATCCATAATCGTTTAAGTTTATAGCCACCGTATATTTTGCCCGAAATAATTACCTTTCGAATACAGCTTTTGAATTTTATCCACTACTATTAAATTCATAATGTCAAACTATATCCAATTTGAGTTATTTTTAATCATATTTATGAATCGCTATTAACTGCTCCTACTCATATCATTTTATTAAAACACTAGAATTAAACAAATAACTAAAAAAATATTTTCAATATTTGACTTAAATTTAGTTTATTGTTTATTAAGTGCATATGAACGATGTTTACTTTGAAACTAATCATAGAAATGAATTGATTTACATTTTGACATAGATAGAAGTTAAAAATAACAAAATATTCTTTAACTCATTGGAGATTGCATCTTCGACACATAATTTCTACCAAGAGGAATCATTTACGATTAAATTTTAATAGCTGCAGGATCTTAAAATATATTTCTGCATTACGTTATTTTCCTTCACGAGCTAATTTTTCTTTTTCCTTGACCGATATATTCTCGATGGAGTGTAAGATAAAATGTGTGAATAAATGATAAATATAAGCAGTATACGTGTCGTGCCAGAGATTGAGGAAAATGCGGGAAATTGAGCGCGATGTCGCACGGACGTAGGCGCGAAATTATTACGTCATTGCATAAATGCATGGACTACGAGGAAAGGAAGTGGGGCATGGATCGAGCACTTTGTCGGGTTCCCTAAAATATGGAGGTACCGCTGCGTTTTCTTGGTCCTTCGCGAATAAGGAGAGAAGGACTCCTTACATATTGCGTCGGCACTGCATAAATGCATGTTATTCATGCAGCGCATTCGTTGAGTTTCACCCTCCGTTTTCAGTCTCTCCTCTCTCTTTCTCTCCTCTTCTCACTCGTATTTGCTTTCTCATTCTCTCTTCCTTCCTCCCTTTGTCATTCCCTCTGCTTGAGTTACACGCCTGCAAGTTACGTAAGCACCGATGTACAATTCATTAGTTATGTAACGTCCAGTACCTACGTATACATTCGTCGCAGTAAGAAAACTTGAATATCGTCCTTTCACTTGCAGGCAGGCGGACAAACCACGACCTGCACTTAAGCGATTGAACGCACCCATTGTGGCTTTTTCGAGCGAAACGTGGACCCGCTGTACCGCGAAACATATCTCACAAGTCCATTTTGCAGAAGAAGCACTGGCGCGTAATCGTCGTTAAATTTAAGTGAATTCGGGAGATATGCTGATAAGAAAGGAATTATATAAAATATACATTGTTGAAAATCAGCAATTATCTATCTGAAATTTTTATTAGTTAAAGTATCTATTTTCACATATATTTAAAATTATATTTAAAATCTCATCGTTTCAATACAGATGATGACGTTTATAATGATATACTGATAAATGATATTTCTCTTAAAAAATTTTTTTAAATAATTGTTTTTATTCCTGCTGCGTTGAACATTACAGCATTAAAAAAGTAGATAAAATATATGGTATGAAAATATATACATTATATTTCGCTTTCAATCTCGCAATGTAGCGCTTTAAAGCTACATATTACAAACGGTCTCCGTACTATTACACACTTTGATTAATCCCCTGTGACGTTTATACAAATCAAATGGAATTCGAAACATCAGTATTACGCTAAATACATTTCCTTCATAATGGATGTTTCATTTACGATGTACTTACGTGATGTATTATACAAATTAAATACAGTATTTTGTTACATTACTAGTGCGATAAATTGCACTACTTACGCATGATTAATAGGCGCATATTTCACGAAGTTTATCTCCCGCAATCTTCTTGCCAAATAAAAAGAAGGAATCTTAAGGCAAAATACATCAGCATCGATAACGTTGTGTGATTAGCGTGAATATCAATGAGCAGCCGAGCGGAAATCAAGTCGAGGCGAACCTTCATCGTTCGCCGGATGCGATTTGATGAATCTTGTTCATTTCTCAACATCAACGTCATGTTTTCAGTACCTTCCTGGTATAGCTTTAGGTCTCAATCATACGGTAATCAAAATCCAAACATTTTCACGAGCGATAGGACGCAATGAAATATTGTTCATATAAATCAGCCGGCGCCTCGCAGTCGAAACTAACTTCTTTGGTGATTTGGGAAATCGTTAAGAAAGATTCATTGCGCTCAGAACATTATATTTTCTATAATATTAACTATAATATTAACAGAAACATGAAATTTCACACATTAATAATTCTATAGAATATTTTATTGTACATATGGATGATTTTATGAAACGTGATATTGTCAACATATTGAAAGTTATGTTTTATTTTGTATTATTTAACTCGTGACTTGCAGCGAATCATCTGTCAAAGTGTCTATCAAATAACCATTACAACGCAATATCAAATCATTGAAAATAAATAAACAATTAGTTGTGCAAACGTAATAAATGAATGCTCTCAGCATTGTCGCTCAGCATCGCCATTGCGGTTGTATCGGCTGCTCCACTCGCGCTCCAATTTCTCCCTGAGGCTGTATCATTTTGATTACATTAAGCATACTCACTCGTGTGAATTCCGCAATTAATTATGATCTTGCATACGCGCATTAAGTAACATATGGAACAGATTCGAGGATTACTTTGAGCACAGCGATAGAGCGAAATGTTGAAATTTTATCGGCATAACGCATTACGTGTCGACAGCCTCACATATCTCTCCCCGATCTTTCTCTCCATCTTCTTTGCTCGTTCGCATGCGGATGGATGGCGTTTCACGAGTGAGATCAAATTAGATATTGATACGGCTGTATAGGCGCGTCATTGCGAATTCGAACTCACGAGATATTGAGGATTGCTTGGAGAATCGGCAGATGGGAGTTTAGGATAACCGCGTGATCCTTAGGGCAAAGCACGAGCAGAGATGAAGGCAGGCAGGTATGAAGAGGGAAACCAAAGTCGTACCCGACAAGAGGGTGCTCGGCTCTGGAAAATGACCTGTCAGTCGTGACACGATCTTTTTCTTCTTTTTCGTTCCAGTTCTATCTCTTTTTTTCTTCTTTTTTTTGCTTGCTTATCTCTTATTTATCTCTTACTGCTAGTACATCACTAAACTGGCATCCCTATAGCTTTTATTCAAATTTTTAATAGGTCGATGATTCCTTTAACCGTTTATGCTTACTTTATTAAGAAAAATGTTTAAAGAATAATTATATACAATAATATTCATTCTTCTTTTATGTACGGATGATGCACTTTTCAGTTTAGTGTGCATTCTGTTACATTTTTGGCACATAACAAATGCACGAAAAATGTAGTAAATGTTGGATAAATTTTTCTGTACATTTTTAATAATATTCAACGTTTTATTTCTTAACTCTGTAGTCATACATATAGGTATGTGTCACGATAAGAATATATTTGACATAGCCATCTGCGTGATCCCAAAAAGACTAGTCAAGATCACATAAATAACAGTCAAATAACAAATAATTAAAAAAAGAGCGTGAAAATACGTATAGTATCACTTTGAAATATGATATATCGTCAATAAAAACGTAGGTATATGCTAAATGTATTTGCCTCAAGATCGAAAAAATGGTCAATATAATCGACAATGTCTTTACTCCAAAAAATTATGGCTTAGTTATGTCAAAAGTTAAAATTATAGTATTTTTAACGAGTATAAGATTATCTATCTCGGATAATTAGTTTACGTGATTGAGTGATAGAAGTAAAATTTGATTTGCTCCGTATGTCAGTCTCTGTATCATTTAAAGTAGAAATTATATATGTAAATTTAAAATCACACAATGCGACAATAATATTGCTTATTACATATAAAAAATTGTTTATGAAAAATTTGACATAAATTGATACTAAATTAATTATTATTACATTAATAACAGCGCAAAAAATAACCGAAATATTATTAATAAACGTTAATAGGTATATTACGTAGCTTTACGTTACTTAA
>Ga0157363_1004079_pt1 | contig 13385 bp, 6 predicted proteins | sample AttsexASBM1_FD_111477 | JGI IMG/M metagenome (GOLD analysis project Ga0157363, IMG submission 111477) | Fungus gardens microbial communities from leaf cutter ant in Ribeirão Preto, State of São Paulo, Brazil - Atta sexdens ASBM1 | ecosystem: Host-associated > Fungi > Mycelium > Unclassified ...
ATCAGGAAACAATACAGTTACGTTTTACAACCAATACATATTGATAGTATAATCTAGAAGTACATAGAAGTAAAATAATTTTGATCAATTTAAGAATATATTATTAATGAAACGAATATTATTAAGAATATATTATTATTAATTAATGATATTCCGCACATATTTTGTAACCCGATATCCTATGAAATAACGAAGACTTTAGTAACTACGACATTGATGAATTATCTAGCGGTCTGTAGTCGAACTATCATCTTCTTTATTTTATTTTTAGCTTCTTTGTCATTAACTTGTGACGTAGTCGATAGCAAATGAGCAAATCCAAAACATACATTTGAATTATGCGAATGTGAATGTATTTGGATAGCGAAAGAATTTAAAAAATCCTGAAATCTCGTATACCTACCTTTACTTCTTCGTACTCTTCCTTACTGTGAACGTTATTCATTCGCGCACAAAGAGATATTTCTTACCTTGTTGTTTTTAACAGGGGCACAAATCCACTGGCGCCAGATGCGGTGGATCTAACGCAATTGAATTCCGTCAGCGAGTGGCTAGCTTCCATCAAGATGTCACGATACGCAGAGAGCTTTGAGCGGGCGGGCGTGACGACGTTGGAGGCAGCAGCGCGCGTCACCGTCCAGGAGCTCACAGCCCTCGGCATAACGCTCGTAGGACATCAGAAGAAGATCATGAACAGCGTGACGGCATTGCGAGCGCAAATGTCCGCCACTTCCCAGGGTTTCCTTGTGTAACCATGACCGCGACCTCAAATCCCGCGAACGGATCGTACGTAGAAATCGGCTGATTGGCACGGAACATCGCTATCCCTATGGATCTCACAAATTCGAGGCGCCCCGACGCGTCGCCTCCGCGAGAAGCGAGACGATGACTCTCCCATGTATCATCTAGGACTCGTGATTACCTAGTCAGAGCAACGATGTCCTCGAGAGAATATCTCTTCGCGCGCAAATAGATCCGTTGAACTAATTGGAGGTTGATTCATTTGAGGCAAAGCTTTCATGATACCTCCGAAACGATACGCGAACATCGTCTCATTTTAACCGAGAGATTCAAAGCATTCGTGCTGCAGACATTCCACGTTAGCGAGAGTCGAAAAAAAATCCATTCTTCGCATTTACTCCTCTCAAAGAGAGGGAGTACGAGGACCACGCATTCGCCATCTCGCATATAAAGTGCAACGACTTTTATTCAATATGTAGAACGATACACCTATGCGAAACTTCCGTGATTTGTAAGTGTCAAAGAAATCTAACGCCTTACGGATCATTCACGAAGCTCGTTTCAGAATGTGATTCTTGAAAGATCATTGTGAAAGAGTCTTAATGGGATCAAATGTAACATATTCTCCCACGAACAACGAGCGCCAATACTCTTTCATTTCCTAAGCCGTTTCGGTGATCGATCTATCTAAAGATCAGACTGACAACGGAAATAAACGAGCCCTATAATCACTGCCGCGAAATCTTTTATCACTTATGAATGTTCTCCTTTTAGTTTAAAGTATTTGTGTAACAACTGTTGGATTGTATACACTATACATTTTCGGAGACTTTCATTTGAGATTTACAGCCGAATTCTTTTTTTTTTTTTTTATTTTTTTTTTATCGCGCTTGTTAGGTTTTGTAACATTTTGTACTGAATGGCAGCTCATTTTAATACGTATGCATCTGCGATATAGAACATTGAACGGCGAACATATCGGCCTAAATGTCGTTCGAATATGTCTGTTCCTGGCCTCTTTTCTTAAGTATACTAAAGTTACGTGTTTGTCTATAACGATCGACATAGCAATACGCATCTGACAAGGAAAACTGACGATTAGAGAAATATAGGACCGTATCACGAGGGATACCAAAAATCGGATCGTAATAGTTTCCGAAATCGGTAGCGTGACAACAGTGTAGGTTCATTATTTCGTGTAGTGAATGTAGCGAGTGCATTACACTATTACGCATATGTCGTCTGGTAATATACACGAGAACAAGAGCAAATGTTTACTCTTTACGCTAAATTACAACTTTATGCCTTTGCATTACCTATATGGAAACGTCGTACACGCGCGGCCTATATGTATACCTTTCGATTATAATGACAAACGACGAAACGAACGAAGCGAATATGTGCCAACGCGAGTGTGCAAGAGTTATTTTAGCGCGAAACTGCGTGACACGGGATAAACGAATGGAAAATGAGTGGACGCATGAATGTGAGTGTGAATGAAATTGCATCGATGAATGACGAGAATCTGCAGCGACCTATTTTTCGCGCTATATTTATATGTACACGAGCGTGCGATCGCGAAATCATTCTATATATACATATACATATAAATGGATATTGTGTTATAAATACTACACTGTGAAAACGGACGAACGGAAGTAAAACTGATAGGAAAAAAGCATAAGAGACATCCGTTCGCATCGGAAAGCAAAGGACGCGAGGAAAAACGATTTCAAACGCGTCCCCTATTAGTGAGCAATGCGTTAACATATCAACATTATCGCGGAATGCAATGCGACCGCAAGAAGGGACGTGCGTCGTTACTTGAGATCGAGTTGAAATTACTTTGATTGATCTTCGATTCTATTCTCGGATCATAGCGAACGACAAAAGAGAAAAGCTAGCCGGAAAAAGAGAAAGAATAACATAAAGAGAAAATGAAATGTAAAGTCGGAGAGTGTAAGATATACGGAAAAAATACTCACGTATACGCGAGCGACGATGCGTGCAACTGATACAAGGCACGCGCATTCACGAGATAACATTTTTTTTATTTTTACAGTCCGATCGAGGAGTTTCCTCGCGAAGTAACGTCCATTCCAATACATATACATATACATGTATCCATAATAGGGAACCGTTTCCTTTCCTTAGAGGACAGAAAGATAAAGGGGCCGAGAAGCTTGCTTTACCGTATCTCGTTACATCCGTATTCGCTAATCGTAAAGACTGCATCCCGGGTCGCGATACGTTATATCCGGGATACACACGTTACCGGCGACTTATCTTAAAAAGAGACCAACGGAGTGGCAGACATATACGTACGAAAATATTACGCGTGAGATTAATTAAACGGCTTCCAAGTGAGTTCGGCGAGCCACGGAGAAATTCTTTTATTTTCTAATTTAACGGTTTAACGTTAGTAATATAGTCTACGATGTATATCGAGACAACGTTGGATCGCGATAGAGAGAAGCGGAAGGCGTGTTTTGAGAGGCGAGATTTCTCGCATTCAACAAGATACAAGACAACGACAAAGCGAACATCTTTCGCAAAGTCCCAGCCAATTCTCCTTCCTTTAATCAAAGAAGAGGCGAAAGTCTCGCCCCAGCAAAGCGCGCTAGACCGGTAATTAAAATCGATCGCTTCTATCTCGAAGCGCGATCCAACGATGTTTCCCTCGTAAACGAAATGTTGCTCGAAGTCATACCGCGAGCGAAGAATGTCGGAATACGCTTTGGTGTCTTTCGACTCGCCGTACCTCCTTCCGCGCACGTATCAGCGAAGAAACGGAAGAGAAAAGCGAAAAATATCGCGGAAGGCTGCGCGGCGAGAGCAAAATCTCCCTTAGGAAAAACAAAAAGAAAAAAAGAGAGAGAGAAGGCTACTGAAGAACGGCGACGATTATGAAGCAATAAGTGAATACCCAAATGCAGATTTTTATATAGAGAATGTTAACAAATTTCAGAAAATATTAATTATCGATAGCGCTATCTTCCTAAATGTTCGTATTAAAGATTAAACGAGAAAAAAGGTATGATAAAACGGTGAGATTGTGCGGGATCTCGGCTGAAAGGGAAACGGAAGAAAGGAGAGTCGTGCGCGTTAGGCGAATTTGCGCCATAATCGTTTGTAATTTACTTCGGTAATAATTCAGTCAAGATCCCGCGGACAGAAGAAAAAGGTTTTAAGAACTTTCTCAAGCTGTAATTGTCTGTGTTTTAGCGATGAGTCTGCGAGTGCGACCTGAAGTTTTACGAATGCTGTTAATTTCGATATTTAGATTTCATAGAGCTCTATCAATATCACACAGAAACACACACATGGCTACTGTTAGGCACAGGGGGAGAGAAAATATACGAAATCGAAAATATATTAGATGAGAGCAAGGTACGTCGCATAGGACTTCTCCGATTTTTTTTTTGTTTTCCTCGATTTCTCCGCAGAAATCTTAGGATCATTTCCAGTCTACTTTTTTTTTCTTCTCCTAGAAAGGAACGAAATTTTACTCTACGCTCTCAAAGTTTTCAATCATACTTCATGTTACATTGTTTTAGTTTTTCTTCAAAAAATCCATATCATTAAATATAAATAGATACATATGCATAAGATATGTCTATATGTTTTCTTTGATAATTTCGTTCGTATAATTTTTGTTTATGTGTAGAAAAAATAATTTAAAAGCTAACTTTTGTATTGTTTTTTTTTTTTTTCAAAAAAAAATTGCAATTACATTATATAATATTCTAATTTTGTATACAATTTTATATTAAATATGATTTTATATAATTTTTTTATCTTCGCAAACTTCACTTTTTGTGAAAAAACATAATGCAAAAGTTATCCTAATTAATTTTTCAATTTTTATTATTTTTTTCTATGTACGACCAGAGATTATATAGAGAAAAAAGAAAGAAAACATATTTTTTACATATATTATTACATATATATGTATTTAATATTTATATTTAATTAAATATGGACTTTTTATCAGAAATCATATACGTATAAAATTTTATTCAGAGAAACGAGATCGGAGAGAAAAGAGCATCAGGAGAAAACCTGAAAAATCAAAATTACTTCAATTCGCTCGAGTGTCTCCGTTGCGGTGTATTTTTTGTTTTTCTCTTTAGTGCTTCTTTTTTCAATTTGCCAGAAAGAAAGCGAGAACGGCAAGCGGCTGAGGAAAGAAAATTATGTCGCTTAATCCTGTGTAATCGATTTTATAACGCTACTATTATTTATTAAAAGAAGAAAACCTTATTTATTTCTTAGAGATCTGACTAAATTGCAAAACGTTCTAATTATCATAAGTTATCTATTACTATTATAGGGCAGAGCGATGTATTCTTCCCCTATTTCTAGAGTTTCCGAGTGAACTCTGTCTTGTAAAAAGAATGTGAAACGAAGCTACAGCTACAGTGATAAATGAACGTTGTATCGAATCTGTACGCAACTAATTATATTATATTATGTTTAGTTAAGCGTTAATTAAATAACTTACCAAGCGCGTTGTTTTCTTTTTCTTTTTTTTTTTATTTTTACTTTTCACGACTCTCTTTACAGCGAACTCTGTCAAAGTACCTGCTTCGAAAAACGAAAATCTACGAAGAAAAGTAAAGCATTATACACAGGTACCGTCCCATATATTATACATAATTCACAGAAAGAGAGACAGACACACACGCGTCGCATAATCATTACACACATAAAACACATACACACACACACACATACGTACGATAATTTATATACACTCGCCGAGCAGAGTTTTCATAAAAAAAAATTGGTTAAGCGAATCACCTCCGTGTGTCTTCGATTCATTGTATAAAGAAAAATGCAAAAGGGGGAAAAAGAAGCGCGAGCAAGGAGTTACTGTCGACAAATTTTGGAACGTGTCTAAAAACAATTTTTCCTATGGTGTTGTCAAGACGATGTTGAATGTACATAAGATATAATAAATAATATACCTTATACGATGTAAATCGCGACCCGGTTTGTTCCTTCTCTATCCTCGCATCTTGTTAACGCGCCATTATATAATTATTGCTAGTATAACGGAATAAAATATAAAATTTCGATAATAGTAATATTTCTGTGCCATTTCTTTTGAAATCGATCGCTACAGAGTTAATTATAATAATTATAATTCCTTACGTATCTTACTGTTGATAATAATTCCACAAGTCTTGCATTGCAATTGAAATGGGAAATTTTCAATGACAATCAATTTATTAGAAAGACGTAATGTAACTTAAAGATTATATTTCGTGCAAAAAAAGAAAGATTGAAGCGTCCCTAATGACAAATTTTCATAGAATTTTTATATTAATCGGAATACTTTTCAAAAAACTCAGAAAATTTACGTCTTTTCTTGAAATTGTTCACATAAATTGAATTCTAAAATATTTTAAGATTTCTCATTCTAATTTCTGGAAAAGCTCCTTCAGATTTTATTGGAAATAAATCTTAGAACATTTCAGAATTCATATTATACATACATAAAGAATTTTAGAAAAGATATAGATTTTCTTGACAATAAAAAGTGTTTCAATTTGTATGAAAAAATCTGAAAATTTTTCTAAAAAGTTATAAAATGAAATATGAAAAACCTGAAAAATTTTGAAATTTACAAAAGTTCTGAAAAATTATATGCAAATTCTAGAGAACTCATCATGAATGTAAAAAAAAGTGCTTGCTTTTAGAAAATTGGAAACTTAAACTAAAGAAAGTTACATATATTTTATACATATATTTTTTTATTTATAGAAAAATATTTTATATTTGAGCGTAAATAATCGCAACGCCTTGCAGCAAAAGAAATAGCTGGAAAGTAGTGACATCTTGGAGAGCTCTGTTGATAAAAAATTTGGGGAGCACTAATTTTAATTATTACAAAAGGTCTTTTTGTAATATAGTTTTTCAAGCGCATTAGTACTTGAAAAATATAATTACATATAATTTTATATTTATTACTATATGCATACATATATACATATATATATGTATATATACACATAAATCTTTATTTTTCTAATTATTACTTACATAGATGATAAAAAAATGAATGATAACAATATATTTTAAAAAAATTATTTATTTTTATTTATTTATTTATGTTTAATAAAAATTTTCTATTATCGATAAATGAATATCAATCGTAAGTATTCTTAATTATTATTAACTCACATTTTTGTGGACAGATGACAGCACCAGATAATTTGCCATGCGTGCGTAAAAGCGTCTCTTCTCGAAATATGCCGTTTCCTCTTCCGTTTGGATCTGGATAAGGTTCGTAGCATTTTTGATACGATTTTATAGTATCCATGTTGCGTGTATCAATCGTAAGATGCATTAATGTCATATGATTTCCGCAGAGATCTGCGGTGATCGATTATGGTTTACAATTCTATATAATTTAATTTCTTTTATTAACAAAGTAATTAATGTTGCAGAACCAAGATGGTACAGCGACTAACCTATCGGCGACGCTTGTCGTACAACACAAGAAGCAACAGAAGGCGTGTGTAAGTATCTGTACAAATAGTAATAAATGATAAAATTCAGATAAAATTCATTAACTTTCATTTACAGAGGAATTTTATTTTGTTAATGACATTATTGCGATAAATTGTTAAAGGTTGAGGTTATGTTGTGATCGCTTGCTTCAAGTTTCTTAAAATTCACACGTGTTACACACAGTGACATTAATCTTAAATTGTTGCTCTTATTAACATTTATTCAATTATTATTACTGCAATTTTATTTACTTCTTTAATTATATTTACTGCAAATAATCTGTATTCTGCAAAGTATTTAGAACTGTCATATTAAAGTGAATTTTTCTTGGCAAATTTTGTGAGTTATTATTATTAACAACTGACTAAGATGAATTTTGTTTATAGCGTACGTACGCCGGGTGGTAAATTAGTTTACCAATATCTGAAAAAACCTAAAAAGATCCCAAGATGCGGACAATGTAAGGATAAGCTCAGGGGTATCCAACCTGCAAGACCAATGGAACGTTCACGTATGTGCAGACGTAAGAAAACAGTCAAGCGAGTGTACGGTGGAGTCCTTTGTCACAAATGTGTAAAAGAAAGGTATGTATTTAACATCTTAAATTGCTCATATTTTAAATATTTATTCAATAAACATCAATTATATGTTTTACACATTTAACAAAAGCATCCTACAATACTTATATTTTAAATATTGATACACTAGAACAATTATTTGTCTTCAAAGCAGGATTAATCATTACTTTATTAAATAAACCTGCAATAAGTTCTACGTTTATATAATATTTATAACAAACCACTGATTTTCAGGATTGTGCGTGCGTTTTTGATCGAGGAGCAAAAGATCGTCTATAAGGTTATGAAAGCACAGCAGGCTTCTGCAAAGACGAAAAAGACAGAGAAGTAATCTTGTGCTTTTTATTAAGTAAATAAAACAAGTAATAAAATCCCAAAAATGAACTGTTGCCACTATTTCATTATGTCTTGTTTAGTATACCGTACTAACTTATGAATTATTTCATAACATACTCGTATAGTAAAACCTTTTTTTAATTAAGAATCCTATAAATATAAAAGATTCATTGAACATGTCTCAATGTAAATTCACCGTAATAGACAAAATATAAAGTTATTTATCTATTCTTATATGTGTCTAGTTACTTGAATTGAAAGAGTTCTATTATTGTTTAATAAATATATAATCGTCTATGCTGAATATTACTGTTAATACTTGTATCGATTTATAATTTTTCTTATAATTACATTTTTTTATACTTGTCCTACTTATGCCATTTTTTTTTAAATTTAGTATTCAATGTTTCTAATTATGATAACAATATTACTACATACATAACATAATTACTGTACAACTGTTAGAAATAATAACGAGCTTTCATTACATGTAAATGAAGCTCGTGGTTATAAAAAAAAAAACGAAATTAAAAGTAATGAATGATTTAATTGAAAATTAAGTTATAATAGTTACTTAAATGAACATATATATTAAATTTTATAAATTTAATATGAAATTAAGTTCAAATGATAACTTAAAAGTATTGTATTAAATTTCATGAAATTTTTAACAGTGTATATTATTATAATAGACATTTTTAAAAATAACAAAATGGTAATTTCTTGAGCTCTCAATATTCAAAATAAATATTAATAAAAGAAAAAGCAAATGAGAGCGAACATTGCAGTTGTTGGCATAAAAATATTTGTTCGAAATATATTTACTTGTACATTCCACATAAATTGATTTCCCATATCGAACGTTTCGGCTTTTTTCTTCAAGTCATCTTGAGCGAGTTTACCATACAAGGAAGAAATACGCACACATTTTTTAGAGCAATGTACGTAAGGTTGCACGCACACATTTTTGAGAGTAATGTACGTAATGTTGCACGCAAGTTAATGACAGGCGCGGGAATGCGTGCGCAGAAAATGTGTGATGTAAACTCGCTCATTCCATACGTTGTGTATATACGTGGCTGCATTTAATAGGCGCACGTATATCCAGAGTATGCTTCGTAAAAGCATTACACGTAACATCATGAATTACCACGAATATGTATTTCGTAATTCTATACCTATATAATTTAATGTTTATATCAATTTCTTGATTAAAATACTGGAATAAAATAATTTTTTGATAATTTTAATTTTAATTCTAATAAAAAACGAAAATAATAAATTTAAACAAAATACTTTTTTAATTTCTTACTATTTTACTTCCGAAGTAGAACTTCTCAGGATTGAATTGAATTTCAAGTTCACGAAACAGTAATCAAAGTTGTGAGTAATCAAAATTGCGTTAGTATCTACATGGGAGATGTTTCATACATACGAAGGATTCGGTTACTCTCTCCGCGTATGGCGATCTACTTGTAAGAACATTTGCGGCTTTGGAGAGGGGGAAAGAAGGGGGACAGTTCTGTGGACGATCGGCGACAGGTATTGTGTTACCGATTATGGCAAAAGGGCTGCTCGCAAAACCCGTCCCGCGGGACTATTGCGAGTCTCGCTAGCCTCGGAACGCCTAACAAATGCCTTATTTGTTCGGCACACGTATGGACATATATGTAGGTACCCAGGGATCGGATATACGCGCGCTATAGTTTCCACAGTGCAGTGGTGCAGAAACGTTCGCGTCGGCGAGCGGCGAGAGCTGTAAAGGCTTGTCACCTGAGAATGCGGACAGCGCGGCGAGCTGGCATTAAATGCCTGGCGTTCCCCATGTTATGCTGCGCCTATCGTTTACCGTGTCCTGAAAAATGTTATGGCTAGAACCCGACGGAATTTTTCTTTGCCGTCAACCCGTTCGTAGTCCCGCAATAAAAACATTCTGACCAATTCAAAATGCGAATATATAATTTATTTAAAATGCAGCATATAACATGGTTCAATAATATAAATTAAAAATGTTTAGAAAGGCTATGAATCAAATAACAATAATGTATAAATATATGTAAATGTATAAATATAAGAAACAAATATAATTATCATGATCTAAAAAAAATAACAAAAACAGACATCGTTTCGAGCCCAATCGGATCGTCTTCAATGTTACGTATAAACATAATTAAATAGAACAGATAAATTAAACATTACTTAAATAAAACGAGTCAGTGAAATAAATAATACAAATACTATTAAAATAATACAAAAAAATGACCATCTGTAAAATCGCATCCTGTCATCGTGAATATTACGTTCACAACAATATAGCGTAAATGTTAGATGCCAAAATATTAAATATTGGTGTCAAAATGCGCAAAAATATTCACAAATAATCGTAAATTCAAAAATTCTCATTAAAATCTATAAAAATAGTGAAAATAAACATTATATCAATACAATATTTAAAACAAAGAAAACTCCAGAGCATTAAACAAAGATATAAAGCGACCGAATATAAAGTGATAAAAGTCCGTCTATTAGATTATTATATATATAAATTAAAATTTGTAGTTGAAGTTACCTTAGAATTACAATGTTATGGTGTCTACTGATAAAAAAAAAACCTCCAAAAATGTATTAATACAAAATTTCTTCTGCCAAGAATAATTCCACGTTGGCAAAAGAGTATAAAAATTAGGAAGCTGTATTGCGAAGAATCGTCTTTCTCTGGCTGCGATACACAGGGTGAAGGAATCGTTAAGAAAGTAGGAGATTGGAAGACAGATTTTCATTTTTTTGTATTATTTTATTAATTGACCCGTTTAATTTAAGTATATTAATTTATCTGTTCTATTTAATTATGTTTATATGTAACATTGAAGAAGATCCGATCGGGCTTGAAACGACTGTTACTTGTTATTTGGTTCGTAGTCTTTCTAAACATTTATTTATAATTTATTTATCTTGTATCCTTATATGTACAAAATGTCTTTTACTTTTTCCCAATTTTGGTAATCATTTCTTTCAGCTGTTTTTGGAATTGATTACTCAATAAGAATGGTTTACATTAATTATGTATTAAGAATAAGAGACTGAAAATAATACACTTTCGATAAAATTTTCGAAATCGTTAATTAATTTCAATGACGTACTGAGAGAAATGTTACGTATGGATTATTATAATTTTGTTGATAACGAAAATTATTAAAATTATGTTATTTTTTTAAATTTATAAATTGTATTCTAATCAAAATTTTCATTCTAACTAAATATAGAACTCAAGTTGGTTGCTAGAACATCAAAATTTTTTATAGCATTGCTCATCGTCTTGAGTTTCCTACGTAATTATTCTTATGATCCAACAAAGTTATTTTTAAATCTGTATCTAACTAAATTTCTAGAGATATTTCAGCAAAAATCGTTCTTTCTGAATAACAGGCAAATTTAGTAGTTAACTCCAACTAACACTTGGGAATGGAAGACAAAAGGAGAATTAAAATAGGAAATATTTTTAAGACTTCGATGATTATCTTCGAAAAGAGCTGCATCCTTCGTGGTATTTGCGATCGCCGAGGGATCTTTGCGATCTTGTCGCAACGGACTACAGAACGTGACCGCATGGCTAGAACGTAACATCTTGTCGTTTCCTTTTCAAGTTAAAAATTCCTGCGTAACTCGTCCACAACAGGTAGGACGAAAAGAAATACGAGGAACGTGATGAGTCGACACGCAAAAAAATGGCGCGACGAAAAGTCAGATGCCATGAGGCTAATCCGATTTCATGGGACGAGTCGGGAACGGGCACAGTGCTCTTTGACCATGATTTAAAATTTTCTATAGAATCTTTCTCATCGGTCCACAAAACATCCTTCTCGAGGCCGTATCGAAAATGATCGCTGTGGCTGACCGCGCACTGATCGGTGCGGCATTTCGTCTCGGTTCAATTGCCTCGGAATCGTTGCAACCATCGCACCGCAGCTGCGAGTAGCGAGCGAGATTGGTACATACACCTACTCACGCGCATTGCAATTTTCGATTCCCTCGAGCGTGCCGAGATGCATCGCAGCTATCAAGTCGAATCATTCTCCGGCACCGAGACGGCAAATGCATTTACGAAGGAAAGGAAATAATATTTTTCGAAACGTATTGTAGACAACGATATAATTCAATCCCAGAAAAAAGACATGGAAGGAACGATTTTGTTTAAGTATCTTGAGCTTTAAACAGATCTGAAAATAATTTTATTGAACAATTAAAATAACGATGTAGGAAACTCAAAGATGATGAGTAACAAAATGAATGACGTTCTCTCAAACTGGTTATTAGAATGTGAAAACTTTTTGTAACTATAAAAAATTTTCACATTCTAACAAGCAGCTTGAGAGAGCATCTTCTACGTTTTATTACTTTGATAGCCCAATAAAATTATTTTCAGATCTGTATTTATATTTAGCTAAATGTTTAGATATCTTAATAAAACTCTTTTTCTACATGGATATAACGTTTTTTTTTTTTTTTTTTTTTTTTTTTTTTAAAATTTTTTTTATTTTTTTTTTTTTTTTATTTTTTTTTTTTAAATTTATATTTTTTTTTTTTTTTTTTTTTTCAGATAAAATTATATTTCAATTGATATTAATGATGGACGACAGTTGATTGAGAAAATGATATAACACATATAATTCTCTTTCTTTCGATAGACGACAGTGGACGGGGAAGGTTGATCACTAAATTTTGCGCTTCCATTCGGAATTATACAGGAGGATACATTGGTCACAAACAGCAATTGTCCGGTGTCACGTTTAATTGACGGTTATAAAATGTAGCACGAGCGTGCAGTCGAGAATAATTTGGCGTGAGACGCGCGAGCCAGCTCTCGGAGAGGAGATGCGTCGCTACGTGATTCCTATAATTTTCTGGATCGTGTTTAGCGAAACGACAAGTAGGTGTTGTAACATGCGTGTTCCTATCATTTCGCGACATTATTATTAGATAGACGCGCTTTGCATCGCACTTTACGTCGCGTTGTCGTCACTATTCGTAGAGAAATTCTCTACCACTTAAAATAATAAGCGAAATTAATCGAGTAAAATCTTAGTCTACAAATTTGATAAATATTTTAATACATAATTATAAAAAAAAATATAACATATATTTTAATTCTCTTTTTATACAAGAGATATATCATAATAAATCGTAATGCATTTAAATTATATATTTTTTGTA
>Ga0157363_1004080_pt1 | contig 13381 bp, 11 predicted proteins | sample AttsexASBM1_FD_111477 | JGI IMG/M metagenome (GOLD analysis project Ga0157363, IMG submission 111477) | Fungus gardens microbial communities from leaf cutter ant in Ribeirão Preto, State of São Paulo, Brazil - Atta sexdens ASBM1 | ecosystem: Host-associated > Fungi > Mycelium > Unclassified ...
AAGAGTATGGTTCCAGATCCAGGATAGTTCAATAGGGACAGAACAAAATTTGAAGACTAGTAGAGGGAAATTTGATTATTCCTCAAGAGCAACAGGGTCATGGAGACTAATGATAGGATCACAGCAATCTTGGCTTATCTCAGAGGAGGTGTAGCATTTACATCCAGAGAAAGCTAGATGAACTAGATGAAAAATTAGGAACCCAGAATTGGGAAGAATTTGTTAAAGAGATCAAGACAAAAGCAGCAGATGCCAAATGGAAGATCAAGACCTTTAAACAAGGAAAGCAAAACACAGCAGACTTTATGATAGAGTTCAAAGCTTTAACTATGAACGTGAACATAGATGAGCTGTACACCATTTTTTTATTGAAGAAAAATGTATGATCTGACATCATCAAGACAATATTGGGATACTTACTCATAGTGGCACCAGAGACACTTAAAAAGTGGAAGGTGGCAATCACCTCAGTAGGCCAAGACTGGAAAAATGGAACAATATGGTTTACAAGGTGTCCAGGAAGTTGCAAGATGAAACATCAAGATATTAAGTTCAAAACTAGAAGGATACAGGCAACAGAGACCAAGGAACAGAACAATAGCAAAATTGGAAAGGAACCAGATACAACAAGCCTAGAGGATTTACTAGAGTATATTTGACTATTCACTCATCTATTCAACAAAAAGAAATTTGAGAAACTACTGGAATGATGAGAATGGGATCATAAAATAAACCTAATGAAAGAAGCTCTAAGATAATTAAATACAAAGGTATATACAATGAACCTGAAAAAAGAGAAAGTACTAAACCAATGGTTGGACAAACAGTTGAAAGCTAGGTTAATTGTGGAATCAAAGTCAAGATATACAGCATCATGCTTTTATATTCCCAAGAAAAATGGTTCATTATGGTTGGTTCAAGACTATAGGAAGCTAAACCAAGTCATGATAAAGGACAAAATACCACTACCTCTAATCGGAGAAGTAACTGATAAGTTGAAGAAAGCAAAATATTTCAACAAACTTGATCTCATATGAGGATACAACAATGTTCAGATTAAAGAGGGCAACAAATGGAAAGTGGCTTTTTTGACAAACAAAGGATTATTCAAACTACAAGTGATGTATTTTAGACTATGCAACTCACCAGGGACATTCCAAAGGATGATGAATAGTATTTTCCAGGAATTACTCTACAAAGGAGTATTGGCAAACTATATGGACGATTTCGTTATACTGGCCAAGACAATGAAGGAACTCAAAAAACAAATGATTAGGTTTTTGAAGATTGTAGAAAAACACAACTTGTGTTTTAAAAGATTAAAATGTGACTTCAATATGGAGGAAATCCCAATATTGGGGGTAATAGTTGGCAAAGAACATGGAACAAGACAAGGTCAAGGCAGTCAAAGAATGGAAAACATTAATGAAAATCAAAGAAGTAAAAAGCTTTTTAGTTTCTATCAGAGGTTCATTCAGAACTTCAGTCATATAGCGAAGCTATTAAACAACCTGAAAGAAAAGAAGAAATGGAAATGGAAAGAAGAACATCAATAGGCTTTCCAGAGATTAAAGGACAAGATTACAAGTCAACCGGTACTCTCTCTTCCGAAAGAAAAGAAAAATTCAGAGTAGAAACAAATGCCTCAGGGCATACCATTGGAGAAGTATTATCTCAAGAATAGGAAGAAAAATGGAAACCAATAGCCTTCCTATCTAGGACAATGCAACAAGTGAAAAGGAATTATGAAATCTATGACAAAGAGCTATTGGCAATTGTGAAAGCCTTAGGAAAGTAGAGATAATATCTACTGGATGTAATAGAACCATTTGAAATCTGGACAGATCATGAAAATCTCAAGTACTTCAGAGAGCCCTACAAGTTAAATGGAAGACAGGCCAGGTGATACATAAAGTTGCAAGACTATGATTTCATTCTATGGCATATATCTGGAAAAACAAACACAAAGGCAGATATTCTATCAAGAAAGGATTAAATAGATACATGGGAAGACAACAAGGATGTTCAGATACTTAAGGAAGAATTGTGGACAAGGAGAACAACAGCAGAGATAATGATGTTAAAGAGAAACAAGATAATGGAAAAATCAGATCTATTAGAAGAAATATAAAGAAATAATATGAAGGAACATGAAGTGGAACAGAAGTTAAAGAAAAGAAAAGGTCTAGCCTGGGAGCAAGATGTAATAACCTACATAGACAGATGGATATACATCCTAAACAACAGAAAAATCAAAGAATGAATTTTACAAGAAAACTACAATACTGTGGATGTAGGTTATCCAGGACAACAACAGATGATAGAACTGGTCAAAAGGAACTACTGGTGGCCAGAACTTAAAGAAGACATCAAAAAATATGTTTAAGGATGCTTCAAGTGTCAACAGAATAAAGTCTAATATCAAAAGAAATCAGGAGAACTTCACCCACTCAAAATACCATTAGGACCATGGTAAGAAATCAGTATCAACGTTATTGGACCACTGCTCAGATCAAATGGAATGGATACTATCATAGTTATAATAGATCAATTTACAAAGATAATTCTATTAAAGACAATAATGACAAATGTCTCTTCAGAAGAAATAGCCAAGATTGTTATAAGACAAGAAAGTGTGGACAGACTTTAGTGATATATTTATAGATAGTTATATTATTAGTCTATGATGAGAGAGAGAAGGCACATGACTAGGAAGTCACATGACATTACATCATAGGGCCTAGAGCAGTTTGGAAGAATCTATGGTCTAGAAGGATTGAGAAGAGTTTAGAGATGGAGTGATATCAAGGAACATGTTAACAGCATAGTTTCCTCATAGTGTACACATGGTGCATGCATGGACAATGGAGATGAAAAGTAGGATTTAGGGTAAGATGTCAGAGCACATGTATATGGTATGCTGGCCTTGAGGTAGACATATGGTAGATGAGTAATAGGATATGAGGTAGATTAGTAATGGACATGAGGACAAGGCATGAACATTAGGATAGGACATACAGCAGATGCATAGTCATAGCATGGACTAAGAATAGTTTATATAAATAGTCAGTAGAATACTGTTGTGGTTCCCTGTCAAGTTCTCTTGTAAATTATACAACTCGTGTTCCCCACTAGATATCCTGCTTTGAGATTTACTTGTAGTGCTGCTATTGGACATTGGTCTAGTAATTGCCACAACAAAGATCTACTAGGATGAAATCTGGAAAATGCATGGGATTCCAAGAAAAATCCTCAGCAACAGAGAACTACAATTTGCATCAAGATTTATGGAGGAATTAATAAAGGTATTGGAAACCAAAAGAATGCTTTCAATGGCATATCATCCACAATTAGATGAACAAACAGAAAGAATTAACCAGAAGATAGGAATGTTCTTGCGACATTATGTCAATTATTAGCAAGATGACTGAACAGAATGGATAGCAGCAGCAGAATTTCATTACAATGACAAAAAACATGCAGTAACTGGTTAGATACTATTTATTCTAAACTTTGGAAGACATTCTTGGAAAGGAAACCTTGAAATACAAATGGAGATCCCTAAACTGGAAGAATTCCTAATGAAACTACAAAGAAGCTAGGAGGAAGCTAAGAAGTCTATGGAGACAGCACAAGAAACAATGAAAAAGCAGTTCAACAAGAAATAAAGGAATTCTCAAGGATTGAAGGTTGGAGACAACATGTGGTTGGAAAGCAAAAATATCCATTTGAACAGACCCTTAAAGAAGCTAGACCAGAAAAGATATAGACTCTTTAGAATCTCAAAGAATATTGGTCTAGAAGCATTTCAGCTTGAACTTCCAGAAGGATGGATGATTCATAACATGTTTAATGAAGACTTGCTAACAAAGTATAGGGAACCACATTTTAAAGAACAACACATGGAACCAGCACCTCCACCTACAATTATTAATGAAAAAGAGGAATACGAAGTTGAAGAAGTATGAAAGTATAGGAAACATGGAAGAGAAATGTAATACCTGGTGCATTGGAAGGGCTACAGAGATGAACATGATTAATGGATTGCAGAAATGGGGTTGCCTCATGTAAAAGAGGTGATTGAAGATTATTAGACAAAGATTTTGAGTCAAAACCTATAAAAAGAGGGGGTAAAAATCCCACTTTTGACAATTCACAACACTGCTCAAATCTTAACAAACAATGTCTTCTCAAATTACCAACAACAACTACATAACTGCACCCACCTTCCCAAACCCCTACATTACTAGGAAATTAAACAACATGGACAAAGCTCAAGTATTCAAGAATGAATGGGATGACTAGACAAGAATTTACCACAAGATATTGAAGGGGTTGGAGACAATGATTGATGTGTAAAAGCAAGTATAGGATATGATGAAGATAGCAGAAGAGGCAAATACGACAATTATAGAGATGAAAGGGACTATTCTGAAAGCAAGCATCAATAACTGAACCATAAATACTATGAACATCCTAGGAATATTAGAAGATTTATGGTATTTGATTCAAAGCAATATGGAAGATCGAGCATACTAGATTCAAAAGATGTTGGCTGATGAATTGGATACATATAAAGGACGAGGAAACAAGTATGTGAATTATAACATGTAAGAAATATAAGAACTATATAAGAATAAGGAATAGAGGAGAGAATCAAACAAAGGAGGAGTGGTGGAAGACAAAGAAGTTATTTTAATCAAGCTATATGAGGGATTCACATTATCAACAACAAAGTCAAGCTTCATAGATGATGAAGTGAATAATCTTATGAAGTACATGAAATTGATCTAATCTCCTATGCAAATGAGACTATTCCAACCACCCCCATATTATCAATCACTTTGATCCAGAGAAGAACAAGATCTTGACTTTTGAAAAAAAGTAGTGATGACATTGGTAGACAACAAACATAATACCAAAACATCAAGAAATGGTTATTCTATAACCATGTTTCAAGAAGGACTACCATATAAACCATACTTTATAGCTATTGACAATTGAGGTCAAGTAATAATTGGACCTAACAAGAAAACAGTGGCAACATATATGGTAGGAGAGCTCGAGGTGTTGGTATGATTCATAGAGATATGAATGCTGAAAACAGGGTATTGTTACAATTAATACCTCATAGATACAACATGAACTGGAGTCAAGAGTAATGATGACATGATTGACTGTACTGCAATAGTCTCAGTTAGCACCTCATATAGTAGGTACCATATCCTTTCTTCATCCTCATGTTTATATAACTCGTTTGCCTCATGTACTATAGACTAGTTCCTTATGGCTCACTTGTATATATAGTGTAGATACATTCCTGTATTTTTATGCTTTACCACTTGTATATTATCCCTTTACTTCCTCAAGTCTTTGCCTAAGTGTAACCTGAGCTCTAAGCTAAGGTTGTAACAATATATTAACTAATATATCACTATCAGTAACTCTGCAACACTAGTCATAATGTCCCACATATCCTACTATCTTTGAGTTGTGATAAAAAGTAACAAAGTAACATCACAAGTTTAGAATATTAGAGATATAGATCTTGTTTTGAAAAAGAAACAGCCTATCTATCTCTGACTACTTAGAAGACTGTATTGGCTTGAAAGATAACTAATGAAGTTCTCTAACTATATGAACTACTGGTAATATAATTGCTACAATCTCTACCTTGTATTCTACAGATTTTTGCCTTATGGTTGCTATTATTTTAAACATATGTTAGAGTTGACTTCATTTTTGACTCATAGCTATTATAATCTACTATACCTTACTTGATTCTCATGCTTTATCAGTCAGTGCCTCATATATTGGTAAAGATCTTATCATGTTTTTCTTATTTTCTTCCTATGTATCATTTATAGACATCATACACTTTTCTTATGATCTATAGATATATATAGTAGTAGATACCATTCTGTATTTTTATACTTGACCAATTGATCATTTCCTTACTCCTTTCTTAAATCTTTGCCTAAATTGCAATCTGAGCCAAGCTTAGGATTTTAACAACTAGTTCTTCTTGCTAACCAGCTCTATTGCTCTAGTAAATATTCTTTAGAAGACTACATTCTTTTTCTTCAAATGCTAGACCTTCCATCACATGTACCACTAAAACCTCCAGCTTGATCAGAACCATATTCTCATTATCATATAAGCTATTACTATAGTCTAGCCTCTGAGACAACACATCAGGTTTCTTTATAGACTTACCTAAGCAATGATGTAAAATAAAATCAAACCTTGCCAAGTATAATGTAATGTTTCTTGGCTGTTATGAAATACTCCAGGTTTCTATAATCTGTCTAAATTTTTATGAGATTTGGTATATCAGTTTGGTATATCTTTTAGAAAGTATTACCACTATTCAAGAGCTTAGATGATTGCCAACATTTTCTTGTTGTGGATTTCATAATCACACTCAATAGGAGAAAAAAGCTTGCTAAAAAATGCTATTGAATACCATTTAATATCTGCCTATAATTTTTGGAAGAAAACTATTCCTATCATGTAATCTAAACTGTCTACTTTGATATAGAATGGGACAGTGGTGTCTGAAAAGGCTCAGATAGATGTAAAAGAAATAGCAGTTTTCAGAATATCAAATACTATTTAATAGTCCACAGTCTATATTCAGATGATATCATTACTAGTGAGGTCAAAACAAAAGTATGCAATAATCAAAAATCCTTGGATAAATTACCAATAGAAATTGGTGAAACCAAGAAAGGCAAGGCTTACAATTTGGTATGATTCTGTAAAATAGGCTAATTATGAACTTTGACTACTTTTACAGAGTTTATTTTAATTTGATTTTTAGAGATAACCAAACCTAAATATCTGATCTGCTATCTGTCAAATTTGTACTTCTCAGGATGTAAAAATAGTCTATGTTTAGCTAGAATCTCTACTACTCTGCATATCAGACTTGTAAATATTGGATCTGAGTTTCTTTTAACTTTCTTTTTCATGTTTTTTTTATTTTTTATTTATTTTTTATTTTGGAATCTAGGGTTAGGGTTAGAGTGATATCACACACTGTCACACATCAGTCACATCAAATGACACAGTCACAGTAATAGTCATATGTGTCAAGTTCACAAACGGTGGACTTAGTTTCTCTTTATTTTCATTTTCCATTTTCATTTTCTTTTCATTTTATTTTCTTATTTTTCTATTTTTAGAACATAGGGTTAGGGTTAGGTCACAAGACACAGACAAAGTAGAAGGATCTAGAACAAATGATGTCATACAATATGGATACCACATGTTAACCTCATGTTCTACACATGGTCATTTAGGGTAGGGTGTACAGTAGTGAGCACGGACCATTGGTAGTAGTATAAAAGGTAGACTAGTTTGTAGAAGAGTTCTCTATCGAGTTCTCTTGTGTTACCTAATACAAGGTTATCTCTTAATCCCACTCTAAGGGTTTTGAGTTATAACAATATGATCATGTGGTCATATGAAACATAGTGGAAGGTTCAAGAAATAATAATATTATACAACATTGTCAGGTGTGGTTCCCACCAGGAGTGAAAGTCCATAAGATGGGCTCAGAGATGTGCAGACTTGTAGAATGATCTTGGCTTCAGCTTATGTACTGTGCTAGCTGTCTGCTGCATGGGTGCAACTTCAGATGATAGAGAGAAGTCCAAGATGTGAGTGAGTGCTGATTTGGTATGTTGTTGTTGAACACTGGGGATTGAGTTCAATAAGAGTTTATCTTCATTGATTATTAGACTAGTGAATTACAGTGTAACTACTAGTCTTATATATGAGCTCCTACTATAAGAAATGCTCAGGGTTTCAGTAGAATAGCCTCTATTATCGAAGTAGAGGTTTCAGTGTTGAGACACTAACAGAAGTAACTCTATCATGGAAGACCAAGTCAAATAGGAGTATCTCTGCCATGGAAGATAAAATATCCAGATGGTTGCAGCACCACTATAAGACATATTGCAAGAAAGATAGCCACCATGAAAGGCAGGCTTGTATAATTGGGAGATGATATCACTGTAGGGATGTAATTTCTAGATAGGTGGACTTGCATATGACAAACATATACAATACATGTTGACCTCATGACTAACATATAGTCTTTAGGGTAGGCTAGATGTAATAGAGCATAGACCATCATTAGTTGGTATATAAAGATAAATACATTGTACCAAGAACTTCATTGAGTTCTCTTGTGATTAACCCAATTCAAGATTTACTCTTTTGACTTTAATCCTAAGTCCTAAAGATATAACACTGCAAATAGCTCTATAATACTCTTTTAATATCTGGATAAAGACCAAAATATCATCTAGACATACTATTATGATATCTTCTGCAATAAGATTATAAATAGTACATGGTTTGTGCTAACAATAAATAATCCTATTCTAATATTTATATGTCAGCTATAAGTATACTATAACAGAATATTACTAGACCATTAGTCATATCAAAGAATATCACAAAAGATTTGAAAAGTCTGCAGTTTATACAAAAAACTATTCTCTACTTATTACTGAGCTTAATATAAACTGTTAAGATTTAAGCTCAAGAGTTAGAGCAAAAGAATTATCCTTGTATTAGATATCACAAGAGAGCTCAATAGAGTTCCAAGTACAATCTGTCTATCTTATATATACTAGGCTCATGGTCTGTGCTATACTAAACCTAGCTTACCCTAAAGAGCATGTATTTTTCTTAAGATCAACATTTATAATACATATTATATGATGTTATTATTCTAGAACCTTCTATGATATTTTGTATGGCATGTAATTATGTAACCATGACTTGTAATAGTTTATGACAGTCACATATGACATTATACTAATTCTTAATCCTAAGTTCAAAGATAAGAGAATATATGAAAATAAAAATAAAAATAAGAGCAGTTCCAAATTGATAAAACATGTTTGGTGTTATAACTCAAAGATCTTAGAGCTGATCAATGAATAAAACTTTGTATTAGAGTTAACACAAGAGAACTTGATAGAGAACTCTGTATAAGATTGTCTACCTTATATATCTCAGACTACTGGTCTGTGCACTACTACTTTAGTCTACCCTAAATGACTATATGTTTGCCTTAAGACCACCATGTGTATAACATCTGGTATAATATCATTCCTTTCAGAATCTTCTACTGTTTTTCATCATAGCACATAATCATGTGATTGTGTGACTATGACTTGTGACCTCCCACTGATCCCTAACTCTATTTATAAAAATAGAATAGACTAAGAGAAACAGAAAATAAAATAGAGTCTAATCTTTGTGTTTCTAACATTTAGGTTTCTCAATTGCTTGTATTGTTTTGAGATGTTAATTTGGAGTTTTATTCACTCTTTTATAGATTTTATCTTGAAAGCTTTTTTTGGATCATCTTTTTAGCATATAGTAACTCTGTTTCTACAATTCATTGATTATACTTATTTCTATATTGTTATAAGATGAGAGTGTGGACAGACTTGGACTAGGGTTAGGGTTAAGTATTATAATTATTAGTCTACAACGAAAAAGAGATAGGCATGTGACTTGGAAGTCATGTGACAGAGTCTAGAATGGTCTGGAAGAACTAACGGTCTAGAAGGATCAAGAAGAGTCTAGATAGGAGTTAGGGTTAGGAGTGACGTCAAGAGACTATGGTTCCTCATGGTGTGCACATGTACAACGGAGATTAAGAGTATGACGTCAAGACACATGTAGGAAGCATGGTGGCCTTAAGGAAAACACATGTGGATGAGTAATAGGACATGAGGACGATGCATGGACATAAGGGCAGGTAATTATTGTTGTAGTACAGACCAGAAGCCTGTAATATATATAGAGGATCAATACAGCGAGGGCTCCTTGTCAAGTTCTCTTGTAATCCCCACTACTAGATAGCCAACTAAGAGCTTTGCTGAAGTAAGCAAACTACAAGTGCCATTCCAGTGAGTGATTGCTACAATATATATCTCTTTCAATAAACTAAGAATTATATACCATATTCTTGTTTTCTGTAATTCTGTACTTCTTTTACTTTGTATTTGTTTTCCTCATTGATAATATCTAATGATAGTACTATTTTTATATACTATCCTTTGAATTTAGGTTCTTTGCATTATGTTAGTAGGTCTTCATTGAACATGTTATATATTGTCTATTCTTCTGGTAATTTTAGCTGAAACACTCTTTGGCCAATGATTTCAAAAGATCTATATTTTTTCTAATCCAACTTCTTTGAAGGTCATTTCAATTGGATATTTTTGGCTTCTGACCATATGTTGTCTTCTTGCTTTAGTCCTTATAGGCTTTGTCTTTTTTTGTCAAACTGCTTTTTCATTGCTTTTTTTGCCATTTTCATTGATATCTTTGCTACTTTCTAAGTCTTTTATAGTTTCTTGAGAAAAGTCTCTAGTTTTGATAATTTTGTCTTTATTGTTAGGTTTCTCTTTTATAGGTATTATCCAAAGTTAAGATGGAGTATACTCTGTAGCCAAGTGTTTCTTGTCATTGTACTGAAATTCCACTGCTGATAACTATTCCATCTAATTGTCTTACTAATAATGCTGCAAAAATGCTTTGACTTCTTAATTAATTCTCTCAATTTGACCATCAGTTTGAGAGTAATATGCTATAGATAACATTTGTTTTGTTCCTAGTACCTTGCTTAAGTCTTCCATAAATTGTGAGGCAAATTGGGGTTCTCTGTCACTAAGAATCTTCTTCAGAACTCCATGGATTTTTCATATATTGTCTCTATAAATCTTAGCTATTTTCTCTAATAATACTGCTGCTGTTGTTGCTCTAAGTCTGATCATCTTTGTAAATCAATCCACTATGACCACTATTGCATTCTTGTTGTTTGATCTTGGTAATGGTCTAATAATGTCAATGTTGATTTCCTGCCATGGTTCTTAAGGTATTTCCAATAGATGAAGTTTTTCTGCTTTCTTCATATATTGTACTTTGTTCTATTGGTATTTCTGGCATCCTTAGATGTATTTCTTGATATCATTCCATATTCCTGGCCACAAATAGTTTCTCTTGATTAACTTGAGCATTCTTTGTTGTCCTGGATATCCTATATCTACTAGTTCACAATTTTCTTGTAGAATTTGCTCTCAAATCTTCTGGTTGTTTGAAATGTAGATTTTTTTCTTTTATTTATATCATACCTATCCTCTTTTTCCAATTACTTTTGAACTTATTCTCTCATGTTGTTCTTTTGGATTTCTTCCAACAGTATGGTTTCTTCTACCAGTTGGTTTCCTCTGAACATTGCTATTTTTGCTTCTGTGTTGACTTATAGCTCATCTTTAAATATCTTGATCTTCTTGTTGTTGTTTTTTGTATCCACATGATCCTTTCTTGACAAAATATCTGCTCTTGTATTTGTTTTCTCTAGAATATGTCATGAAATAAAATCATAGTCCTGCAGCTTGAGATATCATCTCACTTGTCATCTATTGAGTTTGTGTAGTTTCCTGAAATATTTGAGATTTTCATAATCTGTTCATAATTTGAACTTTTCAGTAGCATCTAATAAGTATTGTTTCTATTTTGTTAGAGCTTCTTCTATGGCCAATAGTTCTTTGTCATATATCTCATAATTTTTTCTGCTACTTGTATTGTTCTTGATAGAAATGTAATTAGTTTCCATTTTCCTTCTTGTTTCTAAGATAAAACTTCTCCAATAGTATGTTCTGATGTGTCTGTCTCTACTCTGAATTTTCTTTCTCTTTTAGATAAAGTAAGTACTAGTTGACTTGTGATCTTTCTGTTGTGGCAACCACTAGTCACAAAGATGTTATGGGACACTTTGGACATGAATAATTTTTATTTTCTTTTTCTTTTATTTTCTGACTTCATAAGAATTTTGTTTTCTTTTTCTTTTTCTTTTCTTTCAGACGATGAAGAGGCACATGACACTGCAGTCACATGACATGTCACATGATGTGATGGGCCTAGAAGGTGGTAGAAGGATCTAGAAGATGACGTCAGGACACATGTATACAACATGGCAACCTTGAGACGAATATGAGGAAGGAGCATGGACATAAGGGTAGGGTTAATTATTAGTAGCACAGACCATGAGGACTTTGTATATATAGGACTCTAATTAAGCAGAGACTCCTTGTCGAGTTCTCTTGTGAACTTCCCACATTATATCCCAACTCTGAGATTTACTCGTTAGTGAGATCATTGGACACTGTGTCTAGTGGTTGCTACAACAAAAGACCAATAACTACACAAGCGGTAAATCTCTTAGTATGGATATTAAGTGGGAAGTTCACAAAAGAACTTGACAAGGAGTCTCTGCTAAATTAGAGTCCTATATATACAAAGTACACATGGTCCATGCTACTAATAATTACACCTACCCTTATGTCCATGCTACAATCTCATGTCTACCTCATTCCCTACTCAAGGCTACCATGTTGTATACATGTGCCCTGACATCATCTTTCTAGATTCTTTCATCACATTATAGGCCTATGATGTCACATCATGTGACATGTCATGTGACTGTGGTGTCACATGCCTCTTCATCATCCAAAAGAAAAGAAAAGAAAATCAATATAAAATCAGAAAAATAAAATAAAATAAAATAAAAATTGTTAGTGTCCAAAGCATCTCATAACACTTTCCCTTTAACTCTTCAAATGTCTTCTGGTGTTCTTTTTCCTATTTCCAATCTTTTTTGTTCTTGAGTTCATTAAGAGATTTTGCTATATGACTGAAGTTCTTGATAAAGTATCTGTAGAAATTTGTGAATCCCAAAAAGCTTTCTACTTCTTTTGTCTTGGTAAGAGTTTTCTATTTCTTGACTGCCTTGACTTTATAATTTTCCATCTATACTTCTCCTTATCTAACTACTACTTCTAAGATAGATATTTCTTTGGTATTGAAGTCATATTTTGACCATTTAAAACAGAGATTGTGTTTCTTTGCTATCTTTAGAAATCATATTGTCTTTTCTTCAAGTTCCTTCTTAGTCTTAGTAGAAATAACAAAGTCATCTATATAATTTACCAGTACTCCTTCATATAAAAGTTCTTGGAAAATACTGTTATCATCTGTTGAAATGTTCTTGGTGAGTTGCATAATCTAAAATACATCACTTTTAGCTTGAATAGTTCTTTGTTTATCAAGAATGCCACTTTTCATTCATTACCTTCTTTAATTCATACATTATTATACTTTTAGATAAGATCCAATTTGTTAAAGTATTTTGCATTCTTAAGTTTGTCAATTACTTCTTTAATTAGTAGTAACAGTATCTTATTCTTTATTGTATACTGGTTTAATGTAACGACCTTAAGCTTGAGCTCAGGTTGCAACCAAGGCAAAGGTTTGAGGAAGTGTAAGGGATGAATACGATTGGTAAAGC
>Ga0157363_1004081_pt1 | contig 13380 bp, 9 predicted proteins | sample AttsexASBM1_FD_111477 | JGI IMG/M metagenome (GOLD analysis project Ga0157363, IMG submission 111477) | Fungus gardens microbial communities from leaf cutter ant in Ribeirão Preto, State of São Paulo, Brazil - Atta sexdens ASBM1 | ecosystem: Host-associated > Fungi > Mycelium > Unclassified ...
TAATTAATAATGATTGAAATCACCCACTATCTAAATCTATAACGAAGCGAGCAACCAGAGACGCGAGAGAAACGTTAATTAACACATACCAGGATCGGATTCCGCGCGGCCTTGTGTTCGTCGATGCGCATCTGAAATTCGATCTAATTTCAGGCGCTGCCGAGGTAAATTTTCTAGTACTCGATAAAAACTCATGCATCTCTCTCTCTCTCTCTCTCTCTCTCTCTCTCTCTCTCTCTCTTCATGATTCGATCACACGTGAGCCGCGTAAAACACAAAAGTAAACTCGCGTAAACTTGAACGGCGCCGATATCACAAGGAGTCCATCGCGGATACGCATATAAAGATATATATGGATATTTATTATCGTCTAAAGTATCTTTTAAAGATTTTCAAGAGAAGAGTAAATGTAGCAAAAATTTATTTTAAAACAATATTGATCGCTTCATGTATATAATGTGGGTATATTTGTTTATGTCAATTAATTTAATGCAATGCAGTTTTACGCCAGTATGAAAGTCACATTAAGTGACGAGATTACCACATTCTTAATAGAGGAACCAATAATTTTTCTGATCTATCTTCAATATGCCCGTAGAATTTTCCATAGCTGATTCCAGAGCGAATTAAAGCCCGCTTGGGGCTCATTCCGGATGCTTCGAGGCGTTCGGTCGATAGAATCGTTTTTACGAGGCGACGGCGCGCGCGACCAACGAGTGTGATTGGAATTTTATTAATTGGCCGTTGCATAATTCATCTTCGCTTTCCACCTGCACCGGGTGTCCCCGAAATCACGAAGTCTCTTGCTTCGCTGTTAAAAGATCATTAAAAATTTCTTTCTTATATTTTTTGCAATATTTAAATTTATACTGTAATTATAAATATCGCTATAATAAAAATACATTATATTTAATACACACACACACACACACATACACACACACACACACACACACACACACACACACACACAATAAATATATAGAAATGATAGTATTTACATTAAAAATATAAAAATGTTGAATGATTCAATTTAATATTCATATTTATGTCAAAAAGATTTTGAATTTTTTAAAAATAATTTTAAGATAATTATATAAACGAAACAATTGTTATTGTTATTAATTCCATTTTCATATTTTGCATTTAGACAAAATATTTTATTTGCAAGATACCCCTTATAATACAATTAGTCGGATTCATCATCTATCATTATCTCTCTTTGGCTCATAACTCGTATATTAGCATATAATTCCATGGATAATGCTAATTCGCGAGAATACTTAATCGGGATATTCGCCAGACGATCGAAAAAGGTGCTGGATTACGCTCGGCGGACTTTATTAAACGTTGTTTTCATCGGCGGACGTAAGCCTATTATATGATAATCGAGTTAAGCGAATAAGCCGACGTTCTTCATTATGGAGAAAGGAACGAATTCAATGTGACAGAGTTGTCAAAGAATTAAACTGAAGCAAAAGCGCGACCAATTATCGGGGTATTTTCAGTGGGTTTAAATTAATCCCGCTGGAAGTAGCAGCATTTATATACGCACGATATGTCCCTACACGACAACTTTAATAATGTTAATGTTAAACTGTATCGTTGCTTGCGGATAACTTTTTTCTTCTTTCGGAGTATAATAAATTATTAGAAAATTCTGTTTCAGGATTAAATACTGCATTTAATTATCTTCGAATTTTTTGTAATGGAAACGCGATTTAAAAACGATGATAAAAGCATGTTTGCATTTCACATTGAGTACTTTTTGATACAGCTCTTTTGAGTTTCCATTTTTCGTTTTTAATCCCGACATGCTGAATAATATTACGCAATAGGAGCAAACAAGGATATTAAAGTGAAAGTGTTCCGTAACTTGATCCGCGGATAATGTGAATTTTAACAAGATCGTCGAGTCAGTCGCGCGGTCGCTTTTGTGTCATTCGCTGAGTTGGTGTCTTCGAGAATATCGTCTTTTCCGACGTAGATGACCTCGAAAGAGGATCGTTGGAAGATTTCTCATTTCGAGTGTCATCCAACGTGGCTCGCAACGCGAAGTTATCTCGACGGTAGACAAGGGAGAAAAGGGAACAAATACCCATCGCGTTCTATAAAATCTAAATGCATGTACATAGAATGGACCAGAATTCCCAACGTTGGAAGAGGAAGGAAGAGATACAGAATGACCTAAAACTGTCGCTCTTCGTTTACAACGCGTCGTGTTGTTCGTCTAATTCGAAGTGGATTTTTCCCTAACGAGAATTTCATTCGACGTCACGTTATCTGATATCTCCGAGATCTCTCTCTCTCTCCCTCTCTCTATTTCAATAGTAACTGCGATGCCTTGTACACTATTACGTAACAAGTGAGATACAAAAAAAAAATCACGATACAGAAGCGTGCAGATCGCAGTAGCGCGATAAGGGAGGATAATTAAATCGTAACACTAATAATATATAACTGTCGAAAAAAGAACGGCGTGCAATTTGGACTTGGCGCGATGCAATTTTCGATTCGTTACACCTGCGGCGCGAAGCGGAGCCGATCCTAATCGCACCCGCCTCGTCCCGATGAAATTATCGCGATAATTTCCTTGGCATAGGTACGCGCCCGGGCATTATAAACCCGCCCGACTAAGTATATAATCGCAGGTGCGCGTAGAGAGCTTTTCTCCCGTGCAGAAAGAAGAAGCGCATCTCCCCGGGCGCATGTATCACCCAGCGGCGACCTTATGAACCTTTCGCGAGAGCTGTTCTCCACCGGGAGAACGGGATGCTGCTGCCTATCCTGCGATACCAGGCGAATGGATGCCGGCACGTCTAGGAAAGGCGTGGCCGCCTTGTGGCGGCAATGGCCGGGTCATGATTTATCTCGCGTTCGGTCTCGAAAACGATTTTCTACGATATCATATCGCCATCGTATACCAGGAGAAGGAGGAGGAGAAGGATGCTTCTTCAGGATTCTCAAGGTATCGAGACAGCCATAAGAGAGCGGTGCGTTGCGAGGGCGCGTATCGCAATGTCCGTCGAGCGGCGAACCGTGACAAAGCGCACGCTCGCGCGCTCGCTGGTAGCTCGCGATCATTTTATCTCGCGAGAAGACGGCACCGCTAACTTGACCGAATGTCCGACACGCCGCAGCTTTATCGCGCTCTTAATTGAAAGTGATTAATGAAGGCGATGCCACTGCTCTATGCATTAGGGCCAACTCCGGTAACGTACAGATTTCGTGACGGCGATCGTCCATCCTCATCATAATTTTCAAATGCAACGTCAAGACTCTTTCGCGCATCAACGACTATGGGGTATGCATGACCACCTTCAATTTTTCAAATAACTCTTGCCTCGTTCTACATTTGGTTACAGAATAAATCTTTCTCTCATCGAATCTATGATCGATAGTCGACACTCCATATATCCCTCCACTTTCATACAGTTGTCATTCGGCGCAAAAGCGCGTGAAGAAGAGGGCGAAAAGAGAACGCGGAGGAAAAAGAGGAATAGACTTCGGAATACCGACACGTCTGGAGGAAGGCGTGGCAATACGTTCGGAGGCGATCCGGGTCACAGGCGATACATCTCTCGTCGGTGCTATCTCTCGAAAATGATTTTCCGCGATATCGTATATCTCGGAGGGCCGTGAGGCCGATAAGCCAGCTGGCAGCGGGAGCTAGGTCTCCGAGGGCAGCCAACTCAGCGACGGAGAAACGTGTTGCACTCGGCGACGGCGACGATGCTGGTACAGATGATGGCGGTGGCGGCGGTGGTGATGTCGAGCCGCCGGCACCGGTGATTACGTCAGGAGGTCCGTTACTCCCGACGCGTACAACCCCAAGCTTCTACGTGCCAGATGGTCGCGCACATATCCGAGGTGTGTCCAGCTAATATGACTGATTGCAATCTGCGAGAGACGCCTACTCGGTAAGACGTAGGGCTGGAGTAGGCCTCCGCGTACACGGGACGCTGTTAGGGATTCTATGATTAATTCAGGATTAATGGAGACAAGAGGGAGTACTTAATCAAAGCAACTTTCGATTTGTAGTATACCATTGATAGTTTCACATGGTGAATAAAATTTACATATATATAAAGAAATATTTATAAACAGTATGTATACATATATTGTAGAACATATTATAATTAATTATTATAAATATTCAAAGAAAATTCAAAGAAAATTTTGAACATTTGAATTTTTGAGATTTTCACACAATTATAATAATTTCAACAAAATTTTAGATTACACATGTTATTGTCATGAAATTATATTGAAAGAATTTATGTAGTGTTATTAAAGAATTTTATTCTTAATGTCCACATTCATTAAAAACTCGAATTATTTTCAGAGTCAAGCTTCATTATAAGGTGTGATGGATAAAATGAAAAATTAGTAATTAATAAATTAAATTTTTAATTCTCGGCTATTAAACTCAACGCAATTTTTCGTACGTAATTTTTGTGATTACGTTCGATAACCGGAGACCTCTAATCATTCTTAATTATAAAATCTTTGCCAGGCATAAGCCTCAATCTTTTAAGTATAGCTGAGAGCTCAAATGAGTGAGCTGGTGTGGGACGGTAAATTAGCTTGAGCAAAATGTAAAGTAAAAAAGTAGCGTAAAATTGTATTAGAGAAGAAAGGCAACATCTCTGGCGATCCATCCCTGTTGTACGGGTTTCAGGATGGCTCGCTATAGTTGCTCTCGGCTCTACGTCGCAACTGGTGATGCTGGCAGCAGCGGTAACCTTGTATCTGCCGTGGCAGAGACGCGGCTTTAATAAATGGGGTCCGCGCGAGGTTACAACCTTCATCAGCGGAGATACACCTGATAGCATCGCCAATCTCGTCACGCCGCCCCAGCGCCATTACCAAAGTGTCTACCGCACTTTGCCACATGCTCTCCGCGCGCACGCCGTGTGTTGTGTGGCGACCCGTTTCTCTCTTCACACATTATACGCACACACCCGCATAAACGCAATCCGCCTGTCTCTTTTACTGAAGTACACACACACACACACACACACACACACACACACACACGCGCGCGCGCGCGCGCGCGCACGCACGCACACTAAATATATATATATATATATATATAAGATAGAATAATATGTGTGCATGAATGTTTTTGTAGATCCGGAAATATTGTATCTTTAAGACAAAAAAATATTTGATGAGAGAAAAGAAAGGATAAAAAGTATGTTGAAATGATAATGATAGTATTTTAATGTAGTATACTGAAAAAAAAAAGTCTGGTTAACAGCTATCGAATGTTGGGTGAAATAGTTTCAATCAAATGTTCAATTAATATAAACAAAAATAATTTTACTTCTTCTTTAAATATTTAGTAATTATTAATTATTATCAAACGGTTGATTTATATTATATGTTTCGTAACATTTATTAAATATTTACAAAAGTAAATTTATTTTTCGTTATATTATCTGAACATTTGATTGAAATTATTTCATTTAATCATTTGGTTATTATAGATTCTTTTCTCAGTGTAAATATACGCAATACATAAATATTCTTTTATATCGAACATTAATGTTATCATATTATTTGTATCAATTCGACTATAAATTTAATTTTCTATACTTAGAAGCAATAGCTTCAAATAAGGGCAAATATGACGTCAATGATGACGATCTGTAAAATAAAGCTAAAATAATCTTGCATTTACATTGCGGCTGTTTTCGTGCAGGCGCGAGGTAGCTTTATTAGTCGTAAATCACCCGGCTCGTAACTCCGGTAGCTCTGTCTACGTACTTATACACTTCGCTTGCCGCCTTTATGAAATCGCTTTACTAACTCGTTACATGTATTCGTGATTTTCCATGAGATTTATATAGATGCTCTCTCGGTAACATCGACACAGAAACCGAATTTGATTTCATCGATGTTAGCGTTGTCGCAGATTGCTGTTTACAAAATCGTTGGTGATCATAATGTTACATCGTTGCGTTATTCTAAAGTAATTTGCTCGTTAATTAAAAGCTCGAGCTCGCTACATTATCGCGAGTATGATATTATGCGGTATTCTCGACTCGTTCCGCTATGTAGACGTTGTTAGCATGATATTGAAATACGGTTAATATTAAATAGCCGTTCTTGATCAAGTATACATATTCGCTTATATTAAAACACTTTGTAAACAAAGTCAGATGTTGAAATAAATATATTAATGTCACATATACTTAACATATCATTATTTTAAATTTACATTAATTAAAATTGCTGCATTGCAAATATTTTTTTTTTTTTTAGAAAATTTGTTTTAACTCTCATAATTTTAACTCTCAATTTTAAATAAAACTACATAAATAATATTCACAGACAATCGAAAGATTGAATGAGATGAAAATTGAAGTAATCCATGTAATTTACTTCGTACATTGGCGTTAACATTATCTCTGTACTTACGGCGGATATCTTTCTTGGAAGGTTTATTGTCGGCTTTATTGCACTTGGGCAACTTCGTGCTGAAACGCTGAAACCCTTCGGGACGAAAATGATTTCCGAGCAAAGTCTCGACAGTCTCTGTGAACCGCGCAATGGCGCCGTACTCGAAAATAGCCTCACGCACCAATCGTAAATAGGAATGTCGTGTGCGTAAACAAACACGTTTATAGCGTTTAAGAGGGGCGATATTTTTTCTTTCGAAAAGCGAGCGTACTTCATTTTTTACATCTTAGACTATGCAAGATTATTTGTTGCGACATAAATGACGACGTGGTTGTCGTTACTTCCCGACCATTACATGTGTGCACTTCTCGCAGAAGTTTTGCGAGAAGCTCGCGAATAACGGAAGAAGATATCAGGACCGTGTGTACGCATTCGCGTGCAACGCCATTAAAGATGCCATAAAGTTTAACACGCCACTGCAAGATAGGTACATCCACTGAATCTGTACTTATTTTTACGATCGACACGAAGTGGTGCAAATAAATTTTCGAATAGCGTTGCAGTTACATAAAAAGTATGTAATTTTCCTACAATATATTTACTTACAACTTAAAATCATAAAATAGGTAGGTATATTTAAAACTGAAACATATATCGATTTTTTAGAGCTAAATAACAAATCCCGTAGAATTCGTAAAATCATGATTCCATATTAATTCAAATTTTATTAATCTTAAAATTATTAATTTAGTATTTCTGAGAAATATATGCAGGCGGGTTTTATTTCATGAAAAAGTTAAATTATGTATCTTACCGGATATTCGCTGCTGCTATCGTGCGTGCTTTCACAACTGTCGTTATTCAGGCAAAGAAGATCGCGATCACGTTTACTATGGGCTCGCATATTATCTTGTCAGACTGCAGCTTTAGCGTTTTAACACCCAATCAGTGGATGGGCTTGTATGAATCTTAATTCATTGGATCGGTTACTCGAGTACAGAGCGTATCGCGTAACTCGTCACTTTTACGGCGAATTCTTATGTTGCGATGTAAAAGGATATCCGAACCGTTACGTGATACTTATTTATCTATATGGATCACGCTTTAACGAAGAAAATAGACTAGTGGCCGCATACACGTGCGCTTTATTTTAATTATGCCTATTAATCAACTGCGATATTTCAAAAAGATACTTTAGATCGAGTCACGAATATTCTTAATCAGCGTAACTCGCGGCCTTCCAGTTGCGGCAATCAAAATGCAAATGCCTGTCGGGCAAGTGAAAAACTGCTTTAACTGATTTAGCAGAGGATGTGCGAGTCTCGCGAGTGAATATTTCTCCATTCAAACTGGCAGCTCATGCATCAATATGTATCGTCGCGTAAAGGCAAAAATTGTATACATGAGAGTACATGTTGATTTATTGTAAATTACTATATATAAAGTGAACGAGGTTTATTAATAGAGAGCTCGATCGATGCTTCCTTTTTGAGATCAATGTGCGGCAGAAAACACGATGTAGCTGCGTATAGAGTAGATGAAACGCAAAAGATTAATTTTCAATATCAATTTCAGAATCAATCCGTCAACCCAGTCACGTTGTATTGTGGTTTTCGGCCAACGATTTATCCAATCGCGGAATAATGATACATTAATAACAAATATATAGACAACCGTTAATAATCGATAAAATTGTCCTATATAAGAAATAAGAAATGTTTTCCAATTCGACATTCCGTCACGCGTATTTTTCAAACGACTATTCCTCGTTATGAGATTGATTATTGGAGCATGTTTCGCAATACATCAATAGTTAGTCATTTTTAAACAAAATTTTATCTATATAAATATAAATACAATAGAAAAATAAATAACAGATAAACAATATATGACATATAATAAAAGGAAAAAAATAAACTAACTTGTCATATATAGCAAAAAAAAAAACAGAAAAAATTTATAACCATATTTTAGATTTAATAATATTTTAGCTTCATTAAAACTGCAACAAAATAATTTTAAGATATTTGCTAAGTTCAATACAATAATTTATTTAATACTTATTATTTAATACTAATTATTTAATACTTTTATATAAAACTATCAGATTGAGAAAGCAGAAAACATCTGAAATAAAATAAAATTATAAATTTAAAATGAATAAACTCCATGTATTATAGATATATCCGTGTATCATACAATACATTATATTCATGCAAGTTCTTTATTTTCTGGCTCAATTTCTCTCTACGATGTTAATATCAATATGCATACTTATTATTAATGATAGCGATGTAAAAACTGATACATGTATGACAGCTATTGAATGTAATTGAAACGGATTTCCGAGCGCGAAGTAATATTCTTTCCATTGGATAGTCCTGAAAACCGGATTCAAACGCGTTTGCCGGGAGCAATCTTACGATCGTGATCACCGAAGCGTCATAATTGGATTCGATTGTCTGAGAAGCCAGGGATATGCAAATGAATTCGTAGTTCGTGTCGATGTCCCGGTTATTACTTATTCCTGATCGACAACGTGAATAGGAAATCAAAGATAAGAATTCTTTCTTTAAATCCTTGCACAAAAGTATCACGAATAGAAAAGTTATTCAGAATAATCCACATAATGACATTTCACGAGATCTCTCCTCACAATCCTTTAGCTTCAATCCTCTTTCCAATGTCTTAAATATTATTTGGTAAAATCTGAAAAATTTACTGATTTCTGTATAACTTTTATACCTGTATAACTTTTTCTTTCTTTAACATCATAGAGAGAACAATTTTGCTGAAGTATCTAAAAATTTAGCTAGATGTAGAGCTAAAAATAATTTCGTTGGACAATAATTATGTAGAAGGTTTCAGCATGATGATAATGATGTAAAGATTTTAATATTGTAACTAATTGAGTATCTTTGCACAATTTTCGTAATTCAGTAAAATTCTTTTAAGATCTGTTCTTAGCTAAAATTTGAAATCCTACAAAAGCATTCTTTCTATGTACATACATAATTATTTTAACAGTCCGAGAATTAAATTATTTTCAGATTTATATTTGACTAAATTTTTAGATACTCTTCAGTAAAACCGTTCTTTCCATGTATTATTCCATGTATCGAGCATTAGAAATGAAGATCGAGAATGCGGAACAAATCGGAAGTACTACAGAATTGTTACAAATTGCAAAATTATTTATGTCTATATAATGCACTCGATTCCCGTTTGGCATTCGTGGCACGTCGGAATTTCTCTCGGAAAACGTGAATTTTGCTTTTTAAATTCTTGCAGGCGATATTGTATAAGGAACGCTTTTCCGCGGTGCGTATATCGCCGAGCCGACCATTTTACAAACTTCCCGTCTGAATGCAAACAAGTAAACCAGAATATTATCGATAAAACGTTTTATGGTACACGTTCACACGCGATAAAGGTGGATTGCCACCACTCGCTAGCTTCCTCGACGATAACACATCGAATAACATAATGGGTTCCGTCGGAAGGGTTGCTCCACAATTTAGATTAGATCAAGTCGTCAAAGTTGAAGAGTCTAACGCTCTTTCGCGATGTCTGTCGATGCTAACATGAGCAGGCAGATGAAAAATGGAATAAAAGCTTTAATAGCTCAATGTATATTGTATATATGTTACAGACTCTCTACTAATACTTGCAAATTTGTACTTCCTCGTGTATCTTAATATCTTCAATTTTCAACTTGTTATATTTTAGAATATATAAAGCTAACATTAAATTGATATATAAAATTATGAAATCTTCCTCTCTCTTTTCCTTTTTTTTTCATTCAATGTACTTCCCCTCGTGCATTCTTCCTTTATTGTAGATGAAATGATTTGTATCGCGAAAAGTTAGAAATTCCATAAATGTATAAACCATTCACATAAAAGCGAGGATGATTTTCTTTCTGGGAAGAGAAGGAGGGGGGGGGGAGGAGAGGATTAAAGCACAGAAGGATGAAGGAATGGTAAGAGGGGGATAAATTTGCGACCCGGTGAGAGAATAATTCTTTTGTACTTTGAGGTATCATCATTGAGGTAAAGCTGTTTGAAACTTCGCTCTTTTTCCCCTTTCTTTGTGCTTGTGTTTAGTCGCGTATATGGTCGATGAATCATTTAATATTTAAGATACGTTTCTCTTGCCGAATGATACCCTCGTGTGTATCTCTCGCCTAAATCCAAACGCAGATTGTGTACGTAGCGTTTTACGTTTGCGAACACGACGTGACCCGGGTGCGGAACAGTACGAACCGAAAGACGGAAACGTGTCTAATAGCGTTTTCGGCTCGCACTTACGGCCAATTCCCACGAAATCGTGATTCATTCCAAGCGCATTTGGATTCCAATCAGGATCCAACATAAGAATTGGATATCGAACTAAAACTTAAAAAATTAAGCATAAACTGGAAATCCAAAGTACTTAATTAACAATTCTTTGAATATTCCTTGCATATATTGTATATAATGAAATTGTTTGTATTGTATATAATGATATTGTATAAAAGTGTACTGTTACACATTACATAATCTTCTTCATATATTTTGATAAACTTAATTCTTCGTTTGCAATCTTGGTCTTTTTTGGCGAAACTTATACTCTCAAATCTCTCTTCTTCTTCATCCTTGTTAAAATTTCAATTTTTGTTAAATAAAAGTTTTAATATTTAAGTTAAAAAACTATTTATAAGTATAATAAATAATGTAATAGAGATGTTAAAAAGTGATTCTGAATTTTTCTACATTTTTTGAAAGCTTAAAGAAGTAAAGAAACTTGACAAAAAAGATTCAGACTGCAGACAAAGGATTAATAAACAGAGAAGCGGTAAAATTACTTAATAAATACATTAATAAAAAATAAATGTAAAAACGCGTGTAATATAATATAAAAAAAAAACATAAAATGAACTTCTACTCTCACGAACGCGAAAAATATTGCCACGAGATATTAGCTACACTATTTCGAATTAGAAGTTCCTAAGTGTACGTTTTGTTGTGATACGTGTTCCTATATTCTGACCTAATATCTGTAATATCCGATGATTTTGTCTCTGGGAAAGAAGCTCGCACAACGCGCAGCGATTCTATTCGCAGTTTACTCGAAACTTCATTGGCGACGAAATAACGCGCAATACACGTGTATCAGACTCCACACGTATCAGGTGCACGTGCATGGTTAACCACGAAGCGACAGGCAAAAAGTTTAAAAATGGTCAACCACGCGTGAGAATCAGTCTTTCATCACGTCAGGCTCAAACGAACAGCTCTCCCGAATTAACGAGCGCGTGAAAATAGGCCGTGGTTATGGAAACGTAATATGCAACATTTTGTGTGTTTAAAGATTTTTGAAAAATTTCCGAAAATTCAAAATTCAATTGGCATATCTAAATTTTAAATTTAAGTAAATTTTCAATTTAAAAGTAGAATTTAAATAAAAATTCGAATAAATATATTAAATATATGTTTCTCAGATTCATGATACTAAAAACTCATAAATCTAACTGTTTCTCTTATACAAGGTTCAAAAATCTGAGGATCTTATAAATAAAATTAAAGAAACATTAAAAATTGTAATATAAAGGATATAGAAATGCTTGAGAGTAAGACAGTAACAAGATAGTTAACAAAGATTAGTCCAAGAATTCTAGGATCGAAAGATACAATCAAGAATCTTAGGAAACTTAGGCACCTCTCAATGTAAATCGTCGATCTGAAAGAATTTAAAGGAACTAGATATTAGATTTGAGATATCACGAGCATTAACCTTCTTTCTCGTTAATCATCGCGACGCAACGAATGCCGACGCAAAGCTGCTCGCGCGGACACAAGTGACCGCCGCGAGAGAACGGTAATCCTATCGTTAATAGAATTGGTCGACCAGCGGGATTCCATTAGCAATATATAAAGGATCGGTGTTCCATTCCATCGCGATAACGTACGTTCCTCTTTCTCCCGCTCTCCCTCCTCTCTCATTCACCTCTCTTGAACGCAATCGAACCGAGGCACCTTCGGAGAAGCAATCGATTCGAACTCGTTTTCTTCTGCCGAATGAATCGGCCTTTTCGCCCTCTTTTGCGTTCGAGCTTTTAATGGGTCGGGCACTAGCTTACGCAATTAAATCGGGACCTCGGGTTAAGTGAATTAAATCCACTCGGTAAGGCACCTCCATGTACGGGTTGTCTCCGCGATGCTGTCGAAGTGGTCAATGGGAGATACGATAACGTAACTCAATCGAACTCACCGTTTAACTTTCCTAATACTAAAGGGAGCAAATACTAAAGGGAGAGAGAGAAATAGATAGAGAGAAAGAGATAAAAGGTATGAGATGCAAGATGAAGTTTATTCAGTTCTGAGAATAGTTTCTCTCTTTCTCTCTCTATCATTCTGAAACTGAAACTATTTTAGTTGATTTATATAGAATGATCCCAAATTCATGATAAATAAGCATAAAAATTCATTTGAAAAAAGTATTCATAGTAATTTAAACATAATTATATGACGTAAGAATGTACGCTACTATCATATTCATTTAAAATTTCTAAAATAAAATGATGACAATAGACTATAAAATATGACAATAGAAATGTTTTCATTTCATAGAAGAATAACTATCGATATATAAATTAATTATCCGGCAATAAATCATCCTTAATAAATTTGTATTATCTTGATAATCTTGGGCTTTGTTTTTTTTTTCGAGATATTCATCGCGATAATAAGAACAAATTATTAGAATCCAATATTTTACATTTGGATCCCAATTTAATTTTCCCTTTCGAGGTAACCGAGGTCTCCGAGAATTGCGCGAGTTTCTATCCTCGGGCAGGTGGCATGAGGAGCAGCGCATAGTTCGAGTTAAGTGAATTAAATTCAGCCCTGCGCGCGCACACACACACACACACACACACACACACACACACACACACACACACACACACACACACACACACACACACACACA
>Ga0157363_1004082_pt1 | contig 13379 bp, 6 predicted proteins | sample AttsexASBM1_FD_111477 | JGI IMG/M metagenome (GOLD analysis project Ga0157363, IMG submission 111477) | Fungus gardens microbial communities from leaf cutter ant in Ribeirão Preto, State of São Paulo, Brazil - Atta sexdens ASBM1 | ecosystem: Host-associated > Fungi > Mycelium > Unclassified ...
TTATGATGCAGACACAAATCGACTAATGTTTCTATGGGGTTATGTTGACAGATGCCCAAGTTTATTGTATGACGTCTATGATCTATTTATTTCGACCATCACTTACCGCTAAAGCCATCTATAAGAAAACGGCGGAAGCAAAGTTGTACACCTAATAATACATTTAACACGAGTTTCATGCGAAAGCTTGAGAAACTGCTCGCATGAGAAAATGAAATGATTGCCCTTGCATATTTGATAGGCTACCTTATTTGTGGATACATATGATGCTGCTCTTGTGTGTGCGCCCTTGAGTTGCGACGATGCAGTAGGCTGCCTTTGTCTTTTTCGATCGATTGTTTCTAAGATGTGACATCTATCCAAAAACTCGGTAAGCATGTGCCATGTGGGAATGTCATTGTCGTGTTTTCCCACTCCTTGTTCGTTGTGATATCTAACTTTCCAGTCACTAAGTGTAAGAGGATGTCATCCCAAGAATCGATGGGACGGTCAATTGTTATCAATGCTCACAAATTCCTTAGAACGCTATCTACCAACTGACGTAATTTTGCATGATTTTCCTTAACAATGAGTGGAAGTTTGAATAATGTCTTGAAATGTTTTTGAATAATTAGCCGCTTGTCGTATTGATTTTTCAGCATCTGCTCCACGTAGTTGTCAGCTGAGATTTCCAATGACTGGATCACTTCTGTACCTCTTCCTTTAGAGCTGCTTTGAAATAATGGAATTTTGTATTCCTGAAAGTAACTGGTTGTATATCAACGAATGAAATGTCATAGAATGAATACCATTTTTCGAAAGAACCTGAAAAAGACGGCAAATCAATTTTTGGAAGACATAAATTATTCGTGCGTTCTTGCACATAATTGTTGAGTGGATTGAACTCGAGGTTAATTGCTTGGTTTGCTGATTGAGTCATTAGAGGATTTAGTCGAGTTAAAGAATATTCATGAGCAAGTTAGAGTTTCAAAAATTGAAACTGCGATACAATGCGAAATGTCTCCTCGAAATCTGCTCTTAACTTGCTTATGAATATCCTTTAACTCGATTAAATTCTAATAATTCAATCTATGATTGAACGTCGTCGAATTGTGACCACGTTGCTTCTATTTTTGATTTTCATTTTTACAGTTGTGAGACAGGCATTGCTTATATGTCACTTGATGCCAGCATGGTTTGTGCTCATGTGCAAGCTTAAATTGATTTCTCCGCATTTTTAGTTCCTTGAACTTATTTGCTTCCATTATAAGTAAAGAAATGCGTGTTCGTGTGGAGGCAGTTCAAAATTATGTTATGTGGAAATGGGCAAATTATGGAAATTTACCGAAGAAGATTGAATTATCTCTGTTTGAGATACCGTTGAGAATTTTTCGTGTGAGAACGATTGGCTCGAACACCAAATCATCGAGCACCAAACTGCTTGTCCGACGATGGCAAATTCATCGTTGCAGCGAGTTGCCTGGGCTGTTCAATCTTTTGTTACAGTCGCTGCTTTCGAGATCCGACTCGAAGGACTAAATTTTTATTATGTAATGAGTGTAAAAGTTAACACAATACTCTGCTTTTCTCCTTATGACGAGAAATCTTGCTTTATTTGAATGCTTTCATGAAGCGATACACAGCGGCAACGTTCTTAAATCTAACTGGAAACGAACAAGCGCTGCTATAAATAGATAATCAATCTCTGCTCTGATGATAACTAAACTTATGAACATAAAAATTACAAGATTATTAGAAAATTACAAGATTATTAGAGATAATGAGAATAGCGTAAAGTGCTTGAACTAATACTTAACACTGACTGACTTCTAACAGATTTTAGTCGTCGCTCACTATTCGTTAAAGTTATTAACAAACAAATTTTGAAAAAAATAACGTTTTATTTCTTTTATATATAATAAAATTATTTTATATCCTTCCTTGCTTACGTTATGGGTTTTCATGCGAAAGGAGTTTTATTCTACCTCTCACCTGCTAAGGGACGTTCGACTTTCCACGTGAAACGACTCCATCTCTTTCCCTGCTTCAGGGGCGCACGAATTTCGAAAGTCGCTTCGCGTGGAAAGTCGCATGCCTTTTAGTAGAGGAGGGGGGAAAGATGGAGTGAAAGTCGTTTTGTGTGAAAGTTGTTTTGTGTGAAAGTCATACGCCCCTTGGCAGGGGGATAGGTAGGATGAAAGTTATTTTGTGAGAAAAGTATATCTTTAATTAATTGTATTTCTTGAATCCACCTCACTTCCCTGTATAAGTTATCTGACTCTTCATGTAAAGCAGGAAAATAATTACTAATTTTGACTGTTAATAACTTTTAACGAATAACAAGTGGCAACCTATTGGAAATTACTCTGGGGTATGATCTTGACAACATATGTCAATGTCAAGATCATTGAGATTAGGTCTTCTAATTGATACTTTTACTAAATTCATTTTTATATATGTAAGAAATAACCTACATACATAGTAACAGGAAACTGTAATTTATAATTTTTGGGAGATTTTCATACAGATTTGTACTTTCTTAAAACTATTTGAATTTTTTCTTTTATTCTGGAGGATTTTTTATTCTGTATAAGAAAAACGAAATGAAAAATATCAAATTCCGTCAGTAATTCCAGCATCTCCTTAATACCAATATTGCTTGTAAACAACATGTTTATAATAGCAACGAAGAACATGCGTTTCTCTGAACAATTTTATCTCGTCGCGCGCTTGCATTTGGCGGTTGGCCGAACCATCATGAAGAAGAGAAGATATGTTTTTACGCATATTTTTTACAGCCAATTCAAACTGACCTTTTATTCCGCCATTTTTCAACGGATTTTGTTCAATACGCCTACTACGATAGTAAAACTCATGACAATAAAACTTACTATTAGTTTCATGCATAAAATTTATACCACGGAATTGTGTCAAGAGCCGGGTACAACGGAGAGATCTGCGGGAACGTCGGGATTGAAACAAAACTGAATTATACACTTTTTCTTATATAAAGAAATATAATTTCCTTTATTAAATAGAGTTCACTAAACTTTCGTCTACAATTAATTAAAGATATACGATCGATCGTTTGCACGATAAGTGATGAGGATATGCTATTGTTCTTCATTAGTAATCCATCCAATATATGAAAATTTTTTAATAATAAGAAAGGCTAATTTATAACTTATTGAAATTAAAAGATAATATTGATTGTTAATTTTTAATTATAAATCATAATATTATTCTATTATTATTAGAAAATGCAAGTAATTTAATGTTTTATGTTCAATAATTATCGATAACTTGGCAACGTTGCATTCTGAAAATGAGCTGTTGGCATTTCTACTCGAGTTGTGCACTAATAATTGACAGTTTATAATTAAGTTAATTAAGATTAAAATATTTTCATACACGTATTTTACAGTTATTTTATATATGAAGATACTTCGTTATAAAGGCAAATTCATAATTAAAGAGCAATACAATAAAAAGGTGAAACAAACAGAAGTTGATAAACAGAGAGCTTTGAAACATACAACAGAGACAAGAGTGTGCTTAGTGAAAGGAAATCGTTGTTGATATATCTGTTATAGCACAGCATTTATTACATTTTGTAAAGAAATTTTATCTTTTGAAGATATCGAAAAAGAAACTGTAAAAAGATTAACATCTATTTTCAACATATGGAAAATGTTTATTTATGGATCAAGCACCGACAATCAACATAAAAAAATTACGAGAAACTCGATCTCAGTTTTTTTTTTATGAAGCTATTTTCTTTTATAAAGCTTTTCAGCAAAAAATATATTTTAGTATATATTATAATTGAAATTTATTTTATATCAAAAAAAGATGCTTTAATTTAAATATCATAAAGATTTATATACTAAAAGTTATATGATAAGCGTTATTTTATAAAAGTTATTTAGAAAAATGATAGTTTTTTTTTTCTTAAAAAATTATTTTTTTAATAACAAATGCGCTTAATATTGTAATTGATAATTATTTTATACTAAAAGAATGCTTTAATTTTAATATCACGAATTTTGTATACGAATTATATGATAAGAGTTATATGATAAAAGTGATAAACATTACGTTTTAATATTTTAAACGTAAATATATTAAATTAACATTAATACATATTTATATTATTGTATCAATATTAAAAAAAAAATATCTCTCCGTATTTTTTTATTATAATGTTAAATAAAAATTTTAATACTTAATATAAGAATCAGTGTTTTATTAAATAAAATGAATACTGTACTGAATTAAAAAAAAAATATCTTTTTATAAATCAATTTATTAATTTACGAAGAGGATTATGTTCCTAGCCGCAATAAACCTAACCTAACCTAACCTAATCTAATCTAACCTAACCTAACATCGGAAGTCAATAGCGTTGCCAAGTTTTTCGCGTATATTTCTTTAACTGCTCAAATAGCTTTTAACTATTTATATGTTTTTTATGTAGATCGAAGCATTTTAAAAGTAAGTAATTATGTAATATATCGATCATTCAATGCTATAAGACATCATGCATAAAACTTAATTTTAGTTCTTTTTTTCTTAAAAATTATACGGTCAATCGGTTTGAAATTTTAACAGTATTAGTTTCGTTTTAAATAATATTTTGTGTAATTTTTAGATGAAAGCATTTTGATTTTTTGATCGTACCTTCTTAAATAATTTCCGATGCGTTACAAATTTGATTTATAAATCAACGGACGGACGTAATTCTTGCATGAATCTTGTGAGCGAGATGAGCGAATGTAATAAGTTCGTTATTATTGTACAATCTGTATGAGTTTAAGAACGCATTAGGGAATTATTTATCGACCGGCACAATTCGAATATTATTACATCTTTTTAAAACATTTTTTTTAATTTGTTGGTTAATTCATATTTCAAAAATTATTAATAAACTCACTCACCATAATATTTCGGTACACGATCACTACGAGTTTTAATTTGATGACCGGTACCGGTGGAATTACTTCTGCCTGTTCAGAATCACTATCACTCTGAGGGAACGATTCATTTGTTGACTCGAGTTCGCTCGTAGACATTGAGTTGTCACTTTTATCGCTTAAATCTGATATACCATATTAGCTGTGGGCTCATCGAGTATGTTTGTATGTTTGTTGATAATTTCCTGCCTACAATTATTATTAGGATCTACAACAATTATAGGTTTTTCCGAATTATTTTGTTTAGGCTCGTATAATAAACTTCACTTAAATTGGATTGATTCGCTGTTTCTAGTTCTTACAATGAATTTACGATTACGGCGATAATAGTTATTAAAATTATCTACCACTATGTATTGAGAGAGTGCGCATTAATTTTATAGAATTTTTTGGTAAAAATATGGCTTTATTGTGAAAAAATGGTTACAAATTGATCATTCAAAATATTGTCTATCGCTAGCCATTTACTTTTTCCTATCTTTCTGGTGGTTAATTGGATTCCACGTCGAAAGAGCGACACATCTTTTGAGGCTATCCATGAATCGACCCATTTTTTGGCATCTTCATAAGAATGAAAGCTGCTCAGACAGGCCATGAGTCATCGATCGAAATAGGTGATAATTGAAAGGGATAATATCTGGGGAATACGGCGGGTATGATAGAATATTCCAGTTAAACGCTTCTAACGTTTCCTTGATCGGTTTCGCAACATGTGACTGAACGTTATTGAAAAACTTTGTTGTGTCTTTTCGCATAATCTGGCTGTTTTTGCTTCAATGGTCGGCTTAATTGCATCAATTATTGTTGGTAGCGTTCCCCAGTGATGGTTTCATTAAGTTGGAGCAGCTCATAATACATCCAGCTAATCCTACCAAATACAGAGCATGAGCTTGACGGCTATGAATATTCAGCTTTGCCATCGATATTGATGGTTCGCCTGGCCTACATCGTGATTTTTTGCACTTTGGATTATTGTAGCGTATCCATTTTTCATCACGATACGATGCAAAAAACTTTTTCTTCTGTGTCTTTGAAGCAACAATTCACAAGTCATTTTGCGCCTTTCAACATCCCTCAGCTTCAACTCGTACGGCATCCAATTTCCTTGCTTTTGAATTATTCCAATGGCCTTCAAACGTCTGAAAATCGTTGATCGATTAACATTTAATGATTCTGCAAGTTCTTCTTGCGTTTGACTCGGGTCTTGATGAGTAAAGCTTCCACTTCCTCATCTTCAAACTTTTTTGAAGATGGTCTGGATGTTCCTTGTTTTTCATCAAAATCATCTTTTTCATAGCATCGAAATTAATACTCACATGTTGAAATCGATTAAGTATAATCACTATAAGTGACAGCTTTCGACAGCATGTTGTTTTTCAGCAGCACTTTTCTTCAAATGGAAGCAAAAGCTTCCCGCAAATTGCATTTTGTTTGGCACAAAATTCGACATATTCAATGCTCAAAAAAATAATGTTTACACTTTGACAAAATGATACTGAAAACTAAAGTCACATAATGGTGCTTTAAACATGAAGGTAACAACAATATGACCCGATGCGATAGTACTAGTTACGCCATTCCATGAAAATCCTTTAAAATTAGTGCACACCTAATACAATATAATCGATCATTCACGCGCTGCATAACTCGACTGTAATGCCATTCTTTTCCACTTTTCTTAACAATTATACGTTCATTAATGTTTAAAGCTGATTTAGAATGTTTATTATAATAATACTTTTGACTTTTACACTCCAGTTTTTAACGATAGTTTCATCCAATTGATTTCTTAGTAACGTTTGAGGATAACTGCTGGAGGGTAATTGCGTCCTTATACGTTAGCGAAAGAATAATTGTGCATGCGACAATCGCATACTCGCCATAGGTGTTGTATTATATTCAAGTAGTCGAGTAAAACAATACGAGAAAAGCTCAATTTCATTATCTTCAAATAACACTTTATGTTCTTCGCTATAACTATCCTCTTTTCGGCTAATCCGTTGCGTTGTGGGTAACGGGGAGTGGAGTATTCGAATACAATGTTAGTATCATTTGCAAATTTTTCAAATTTTAACGAAATGGATTGTCACATCTAATTTCGGATATCTATAACGACAGAATATTCCTTGAAGGGTATTTATAATGTAATGAGAGGTTTTACTTTGGATTTATTCAGGGCAGATAAATTCTGAGTACGCATCGATAAGAGCGACGAAGTTAAATTCTTCACACATAGCAACGCGGTGGAAAGGATAATCTTAATCTTAGGATGGCTATCTTGTTTGAGTGATTTGATTATTTCGCATAAATTGTTCACATATGGTGCAGTGTTTGACTACTTCTTTGATGTCATCTGCTGTCATAACGGGCCAGAAGAACTGTCCTCTGGCCACTGTCTTTTCAATTCCCAGATGAAGAGCATGTACCCATTTGCATATTTTTGATTGTAACTTTGTAGGTATAACTAATCGATGATTCTTAAAGAGAAGACCGTTTTCAAAATGTAATTGATCCTATCTATGAAACGTTTGTGAGAGTTCATAAAGCTTATGATATGATAGCCAATTATTAATAATAATCATTTTTGAGTATTATTTATCTTCATTTAACGTGCTTCTGTAAAATTGTAATTTTCTTCAGAAAGTCATATTCGACTAGTAACAGCACGAATGATCCCAGATAAATCCGGTGTATTCGATGTTACAGTCTCCATCGCTGCTCGCGACAAACAATCTGCGACATATTTTTGCCAGAGATGTATACTATTAGTCCCGGGTACTTAAGCAGGTATAAGAACATGCGTTGCATTCTAGGAGTTACATCATCGATGTTTCGCTTTATAAGTAATTCGAGCGGCTTGTGATTTGATTGAATGATGAATTCCCAACCATAAAGATACTGAAAACGTTCACCTACAAAAACTATAGCCAAGGTTTCTTTTTCGATTTGAGCCTACTTTTGCTCACTGTTGCAGAATTCGTGAATTACGCCACTGGTTGACGCCCCTTGAGAACACTTCCTAGTCTGTCTTTGGAACTATCAGTCTGTATGATAATAGGTTCTTTCGGATCATGTACCCAGAGTATATATAGGTTTGATGGTGATTGCTGAAAATCAATTAGCTCTTTTTCATGACAATTTAATCATTTCATGACGACCATAACTATTGACTAATATTTTTGATTAATTCACGTAATTTCGCTGATCGTTGCAACAAGTTTGGAAAAATCTGAACAGTCCTAATAGTCGCATGACTTCAGCTTTGTTTGGTTGGGACATCTTGAGAATGGCATGCAAGTATATCTGGGGAAATGTAACCGTTAACTATATAAACTTTACATCGATATATAAACTATCAAACTATATAAACTTACCGTCGATGGATTTTGTTTGGATTAAATCGAATATTATTTGCGCATTCCAGTACTGTCGCAAGCGTATGATCATCCTGTGATAAACTCGATCCGTACCTAAATCATCAAAATAGATCTGGAATATCCCCGAAAATCTGAACCATTTTCCTCTGAAACATTTCTGGTGCACTATTAAGTCTAAATGGAATATAATTCCACTGATAGTTCAAAAAGTGTCATAAATGTGATCAGAATTCTTATGATCAAGCTTCATGTACCAGAATTCATTGCTTAGATCAAATATAGTGAAAATACGTTTACCCGATAGCCGTCAAAAAATAAATTTTCAGCCATTGGTATTAGGAAGTGCTCTCGCTTAATGAGTTGAGTGATTTCGGATTCAGGCAGATCCAATCCATCAAGTTTTTCGACCGACTGCATGTTATTTACCCAGTCTATCGGATAGTCCACCGCATTAATGGTACTTTATTCTGCCATAGATAATAGCTGGGTTTTTAATCATTCAGAGGCTCAAAGGAATCTATTTTTTAGTGAAGTATGGGAACGGCATTGTCTTTTAGTATGATTGAAGAAGTACCTGGAAATTTGCTTAAACTATCAAAAAGATTTTTATGTTTTTTTATAAATGTCTTGACTTCTACAGGAAGCTTATGTTGTATATTGACAGTATTAAGTCGATGATTAAACGAAATACAAAAATCTAAATCCAATAATGGTTCACATTAACGACTACTGAATGATGCTGTATGAATCAATTTACGATCAGGATTAAAACATTCAATTGTGGCCTCACCATAAACTTTTATTTGATTTGAATTATAATCAGTAACAATAATATTTTTATATGTGTTAATTGATATGTTTTCATTATTATTATTCATTAAATAGACCGATTGGAATGCAATTGACATCTAATTCTGTAACATATATCTGTAAACATATATCTAGTTTGAATTGAATGTTTCGATTCCGTATACGTAATGTTTTCATCCATTTTACTTTGTCTCCATCAGAATTGGAATTTACTCTATAATTTACAATGTTTATTCTTAACTAAAGTACTTATACTAGACACATTGCTTTCCAGATCTTTTAAAGTTATATTACTATTACCTAGTTCACATCAGTTGATATTTTGAATGGACTCTTCTGATGATTTTTGATCTGATTTCTCTGGCTTGGCGACAGTGTTTTTCAGTGGTGATTTTCTTCTTGGCACTCAGAATTTCTGAAAATGTCCTATTTTTCCGCATTTGTTGCACGTAGCGTTAATTACTGGGCAGTAACGACAATGTCTTTCATTATACGGTTGACTACAAATTCTAACAGTTGCTAACTGGAGGTTGTCCTGCTTCCTGTTGGATTGTCCTGCAACGGATTTAATCTCTGTTGAGCTTCTTTATTTACAGTCAAGTAGTTGTTTGTTGATCGCTGCAGCTTCGAATATCTTGCAGGTTTTTACGATTTTTGATAAGGATTCATTTTTACCATTCAACTTTAGTTGTAACTTTTTATCTTGAACGCCAATAATGATTAGCATACGATGTATAACAGCTAGCGCATTCAAATTCACAATATTGTAATTGAGTGCAAAATTCCGTTTTGAAGGAACTAAACGATTTTTTCTTTTTGCGCAATCATATTAAATTAAAAATTTCCATTGCCATATTTTTTTGTGATAAACAATATTCATCAAAAGCTTTGACATCGTTTAATGTGCGCTGATTGGTTATGTTAATCTCTTGTTGAGTATCATTGCCGATTGATGTTATGTCTGTTTCCACTGCTGATGTTGTCAAGCCAAACATGCTCTCATAGCTTCCGTTATTAGGAAACAGAGTGTTGAAAATCTCCATTTTTTGAGGGCCGATTAATCATAGAAAGGTAGTAATTTTATTTCGTTCGTTTTCATCACTTTTATTGCGATTAAATATATTAGGAAAGTTTGTTTCCATTTGGATCACTTTTTAAGTCAGGTTTATACAATCAATCGGATGAGCTAAGCGTAATTTCATATTTGATGCCATTTTAACTGTCCTATTTTATGCTTTTACTTCTGACATCATGTAATAAGTTCGTTATTATTATTGTACATATAAGATCTGGCCATATAAGACCTCGTTCATGCAAGATACATGAAAACTTAACATCTAGATACGCATCTATATTAGTTAAAAGCATGAGTTTAGGAACGCACGCGACATAATACAATTATTTATTGAATGGTACAATTCGAATATTATCACAGAATGAATCTCGAATGAGAACTTCGGTCTAATTATATTCTATCGTTATTTCTGCGAATTTTTGCTGACGAGGCAAACTTTTGTGATACTCTTTCGAAGGCAGCATCATATGGTAACATCACGGTCGAACATAATATTACAATTAAACTTTTATATTTTATTTTAATATGTTGTATTTTAATAATCAATATCGCGCTCATGACAGAATAAAAGAAAGAAACCCAATCTCGAAGATGAAATATATGAGGGCTCGAAACTTTGGAAAACACGTGAAAAATCGAGACGATTTGAGTGCCATTGCGGAAAAAGTTGGAAGGTACAATATACAGGGTGTCCCATTTTAATGTCCCAAATAACTTTTTTATTTGCAATCTTAAAATGTTTCAGGAATAAATGTACGGCTTTGAGGGGGACATAAGATGGTGTCATTAATTGACCTTGAATAGTTGCTTGAAGATTATTTTCAATTTCTTAAATGGAATCCCGTACTTTTTATTGCACATTTTTGTAGATCTCGATCTTTCTAAAACACTATAATTAAGTTCTTTTCATTAAGTACTTTTCGAGTTATAAAGTTTGCAAGTTACAGCACCACTGGCATCATTACCCAAGATATCCGGCCGATGACCGACGACTAAAATCACTTAAATGTTAGGATCATGACCTGAATAACATTTGTTATAATCATGGTTATTGGAGATTGATTGGAGAAAACAGGACTTCAGTAACAACTTTCCTTCTCACAATATATTCTACCCATGAAAAAATACACTTTTCAAAATCATAGGAAAATGAGAGGAAAAATATTTATCAAATTCTCTAAGTTAATAGTTTCTTTGATAGGCGCGCTCGGATCTATTCTTACGTACACTGCTTTTCTAAAGTCAGAAATTGAGCTCAACTTTTTCGCGGCTACTTGAGTTTGGTCTTATTTTTATTCTGTGATTTATACAATTAATAAAATACTATATTGCATCATCTGCAATCATATGGCAAACGCGCATGTCTATGTTGTAAAAAGGTGAAAACAAAGAAAAGCGCGTTGTTATATTCAAGCTCGTCCTAGTTGCAAACACATCTTCTCTTGTTTCATTATAGGGCGTGGCTATTTTCATAAATTAATAATTTATTAACTAATGCGAAAAATGCAAAATGGTAGAGGACTTATCTCTCTTAGCATTTTAGTCCTATACGAGAGTTTTATCCATAGTGGAAAAGATAACATGATGTGTGCAGTTGGATGGTATCTCTCTCTCAATCTTCGCCCTCTCTGTCTATGCCAGTCCATGGATGTCGCGTGAGAGATAAGGATGAAATACGAAACATATTTCGTGTCGAGAAGTTAAATATCAATCTTTCCCTAACATACTTTATAATGCATCTTAGTTTTTTCTAACTTTTATAATTTCTGTCTTAAATTAAATATTGAATAAAAAATTAAATAAACAATGACAGTGCCAATAACCAATATGGAATAAATAAAAGGATATCACCAATATAGTAATAACAGTAAATATCATATTAATTATTATTACGAAATTATTAACATAAAATTATAAAACATAAGTAATATTAAGATTATTAGTTATAAATTAAATATATGAGTATTTTGGTTAAAAATTAAGTATAGTTAAGTTAAAAATTAATTATGGTATGTATAGTAAAAAATTTTTTATGCACGAATATATATATACATATATATATATATATATATATAATATAAATATAATATAAATATACATAAATATGTATAAACATGGATAAAAATATAATTATATTTGTATATTGATTGTATATATTATATATGATTGTATGAAATATATTCATACATGTCCATATATCCTTCTTTTTTTTGTGAAATTATTGTTTTATTATAAAAAAAGAATAATAATTAGAAAATATAAATAATTGCAAGAATAATTTTCACATTGTTTCGAAAAAAATCATTTTAAAGGAAGAAGATGAATGGATATGTATGAACATATTTCGTATACTATATAATTATAATTGTTTATGAATATATGTATATATGTTTATGCATGTCTGTATATTTATATATATTCGTGAATGAAATATTTTTTACTGGATATAAGTAATATAGCCATAAAATAATGAATATCTTTTAATAGCAAAATACAATTCTTGTATGTAGTACTATTCTTCTCTGCGACAGTTCTTTGTAAATGTAGAATAGTTCAATGCAACAGTAAATAATTATACGGTATGATACATTATTATTATTATTATTATTATTATTATTATTATGCATTATTATTATTATATGTATTCATAAAATATATACAAAGTATTCATAAAATATTTATGTAATAAACTTCCAGATACAAAATCCTACAGATTTTGAAGAAATTGTTCGAAGAAATTATCATTTAGCTGCAAATCCTTCTAGTACTATTTACTGCGTTTTCCTATCCACTTTTCTTTCTTTGCTGTCGAAAATCATTTCATTGATTATCATAGATTATCGATTTCTTAATATATCATATAATTACTTACTATTGCATTATTATTCTTTACAAAAAACTGTTGCACTATATTTTGCTATTAAATGATATTCATTACCAGATATGTAAATATGAAACCGGAATTTACCGCTATTAAGATGGCCATAGCTGTCAATGTAGTTGCCATCAGATTTCCTTGTTCTGACATCTGACAAAGATTTTCAACTTACAACAATACAAGTTTCATACAACAGTATAGTTTGTAATAGCGTTGAACATGTCGAATTTTGTGCCTGGAAACTATGATTTGCGGACAGCATCGATTTTCTGTTACCATTTGAAGAA
>Ga0157363_1004083_pt1 | contig 13379 bp, 4 predicted proteins | sample AttsexASBM1_FD_111477 | JGI IMG/M metagenome (GOLD analysis project Ga0157363, IMG submission 111477) | Fungus gardens microbial communities from leaf cutter ant in Ribeirão Preto, State of São Paulo, Brazil - Atta sexdens ASBM1 | ecosystem: Host-associated > Fungi > Mycelium > Unclassified ...
AAAAAAAAAGCATATGCGGGAAGCTTTGCTTTTCTGTTTCAATTTGAAGAAATCGGCTGCCGAATCGCATCGAATGCTTGTGGAGGCCTATGGCGACACTGCTTTATCGGAAATAACGTGCAGAGATTGGTTTCGCCGATTCAATGACGACAATTTTGGTCTGAATGACAAGAAGCGTGAAAATCGGCCCAGGAAAGTTGAGGACTGTCAATCGCAGGCTTTTGGACGAGGACGATATCCAATCGCAAAAAATGCTTGCCAAGCAATTGGGTGTTTCTCAAGCAGCCATTTCCATGCTACATGCCATGGGAAGGTTCAAAAGATCGGAAAATGGGTGCCGCATGAACTGAACGATAGGCAGATGGAGCGACGCCAAAACACATGTCAAATTCTGCTTGTCAGACAAAAAAGAAAGTCGTTCCTGCATCGGATTGTGACAGGCGAAAAGTGGATCTATTTTCAGAATACTAAACGCAAGAAATTTTGGGTTGATCCCGCCCAACCATCAACATCTTCCTCAAGACCAAATCGTTTCGGGCAGAAGATGCTGTGCGTTTGGTGGGATCAGGAGGATGTCATCTACTACGAGCTGTTAAAACCTGGTGAAACTGTTAATGCTCACCGCTATCACCAACAACTGATCAAATTGCATCGTGCTCTGCGTGAAAAAAGGCTGCATTATCGAAAAAGACATGACAAGCTGATTTTCCTCCACGACAACGCACACGTCAACAATGGTCCAAAACTACTTGGAGACACTCAACTGAGAAGTGCTACCCCATCCCGTTTACTCACCAGACCTGGCACCTTCTGATTATCACCTGTTTTCGTTGATGGGCCACGCGCTCGCTGAACGGTACTTCGATTCTTACAAAGACGTCCGAAAATGGCATGATGAGTGGTTTGCCTCGAAAGATGAGGAATTTTTTTGACGTGGTATACACAAATTGCCCGAAAGATGGGAAAAATGTATAGTTAGCGAGGACAAATACTTTGAATAAATTTTTTTGCTTCCTAGGAAAAAAAATATGTTTTTTGACTAAAAAACAGCGGATTTAACCTTATACACCTAAAATATGGAAAACCATTCTTCCGGTTATTGAAGACCGATCAATTTCCTCTACCTCTTCTATCCACAATTCTCTTCTTCTCCCCACCACTTCAACAAGTAGCGTAATATAAAAAGAACGAGAAACCCAAAAGAACAACTCAATATCAGAATGTTCCTCGCCTTGATGAAATGGATTGCAAGATCCACGAAACGTTAGCATTCCAAGAATGGATCTGAACATAGAGGAAACGCATAATCTTTATATACAATATTGTAGAAAGCTCGTGAAAGCTTCAAGAATATTACATAGATGAAAATAATTTTTTTGTTGTTCTATCCTTTTGTTCCAGACGTTGATTACCTCATGTTCAAATGGTTTCGATTGCTGATTTAATTTCTTCTATGTCTGTGGAAGGATGAATATTTTTAGCACAACGAAAATTTCTTTCTTGTTTTAGTTTGTATGTATGGAATTCCGTTCCTTTTTTATGAAGTTTCTTAATAATCAATGTAGATTTCAGTTGTTTTTGGCTGAATTTTAACTTCTTCTGCCTTTAATATTTTAATCTCATACTCATTTTTAACAATTTCCTTGAGAAGAATTCATAATTGTAAATTAGTAACCCTATCAATAAATTGGCGGTGGCTTAATTTTCTATTTCTAGCATTAGTTGTATTATTTGTATTTTCTTCTTCCATCCGTGTTGAATTGTCAAGAGCAGAGAATTTATTAGAAGTTGAGACCGGAGCACTTAATCAATATCTGTTAAGTTTCACTTGTTTCAACATTCTCGACGTATCTGGGCTGTTACATCTTTTTTTATCATGTATTTTTTTTTCACACGGTTCCGTCATTTCCAGTAGATTTGATTTCATTTTTTAGTAGATTTGATTTCGTTGATTCCACTAAACAAGAATGATCTAAGTCTAGCTGTTGATAAAAGACATAAAATTCAATTCCCATCTTGGATACAACAGTTTTAAGTTCTGCCTGGTAGTACCTGAGGAGATTTTGATGTGAAGCAATGAGTTTCTCCTAAAAGCCTCTTTTCCATTTTCATTTTCCCTTTTATTTTCATTTTTATCTTCTTTTGGTAACAATGGTTTGTTCACCTCCTCCCCCTTCCTCAGGGGCCTATCTTCTTAGAGGATGGATTGCCCAGATTAATGCCTGGCATACCACCTGAGGTATTAACTTTCGTAAACGTTTTTTCCATTGTTCTATTGTCGGTTTTTGATCCACCCCATATTTAATTTCCTGGTACTCTTCGACAAACCGACAAGCATTTCTCAATCCACTACCTGGAGAGGAGCGCCCGATGAAAAACCAGGTATTTACTCCACACGGGATTTAATAACAATTAAAAAAACATTTATTTATATTAGTGCTTGGAATTATTGCACACTTTGGGCCGATTTCTAAAGCACTGCCTGTCATGTTCAGGACGACGGAATATGATAAAAACAACTTAAATAAATGATCAAGACAACTTAAGTAACTATGATATATTTTGAGTGCGGTGGTAAAGCGTATTATCGACTTACAAGTCGATTATATGAATGTATAGCCTGTACATATATAGAGGGAAAACAGTATCAACTTAAAGTAAAGTGCCACCAATGGCGCGGACTATGTCAACCATGACATCCTTCCTTTTTTTTAAAATTAAATAAGATAGCAAAATCTTGACTGAAGATAATCAAACAATATAAGTAAAAAAAACACAACTGAGTATCAGATAACATTTCAACGAATAAATATTGCAACTACTAATTATTAATAAGTGACATAATTTATGGAGGCTTGATAACTCTAGACGAATAATTTGTGGAGTCGGAGAGTTGTCAGCCTTTATAGTAGTTTGCTTAAGTTTAGGACGGCTAGTCGCATCTTGCTCCCTGAGAAGTTGCTCCCGCGAATTCGAATTCGACGTTATCTGTTATATTACAATCAATCTTGTGGGGTTGCCAGTCCTCTGCTTCCCCGGTACGAAACAATGATTTCTGAGTGCGCGGGGCTGTATAAACATATCTGCAATTTCTTTCTACTGTCAAGCTATCGTGCAACTCTAGCTTATATGATCTAGGCCCAGACATGCCCCGCACTCGCGCATGTGCGTAGTCTAAAGCGCCAGTAGAGTATCTAATCTTAGAGTATCTAATCCGTGAAAATAGTGTTATTAGTCGCTCCAAAGAGAAATAAAATTATAAATATATAGAAATTAAACATATCTTTTAGCATGCAATAATATTAATTGTATGGATAAATTATGATGAGGATAGATGATGAAATAATTTTACACATAATTTTCATAAAACATTTCTTTTAGATAAAAAAAATAAATAATTTATTCGATAGGAAATTATAAATACTATTGTATATAAGATTAACTGTCCATTGAGAATCATAGTTTCGTCTATAGATAGTCCATTATACTGGTTTGCTACATTCCTACATAAAATAATAATTAAAAATTTACCAGTTGCCAACAGTAAAAAATAGTTTTGACTTAATGAACAAACTTAATCAACAATCCCTTATTATGATGTTATTATAATCTCTCTTGACATTTCATTATTCATCAATATACTGTTCGACTTGACACTAAAAAGTATTGAAATGGAACATGATCTCAATGAATTGCAGCCAAAAAATAAATTCATTAAAACTATTGAATTTGTACTTAACTCCATTTATTTTATTCAATTATCTTATTTTATTCAATAATTAGATTTTCAAACCTGTTACTATTGTCATCAATTATAGCTGACATTGTAATGCAGGATTTAGAAGAACAGATGGTGAATATTTTTGATTTTGATATCTCCTTCTATTATAGATATGTAGACAAATTATGGCCATTCCGTCATCTAAAGTCTAAGAAGTAAAAAAATTTAATTCATACCATCACGGAATTCAGTTCACTTGTGAAATAGGCAATAACCGCATTAACTTTTTAGGTTTTTATTATAGTTGATAAGAATATCATCAAATTTGATTTATCACAAACCAATTTTCAGGCAGATATCTGAATTATGAGTCTCAATACCCACAGAAAAAAGGTACTATATTTAGATTAGTAGACAGAGTTATGTTAATCTCACATCCTGAGTTCCATAAAAAAAATTCCTAAAACAGAAAATTTTATTAGATAATGATTATCCACTGTTATTTTCGATACGATTCACCAAAGAATTAAAAGCTTAAGTTAAAAAAACTAATCCATTAAAAGATATCCAAAAAGAAAAAATTTCATAGTTCACAATTCCATACATAGATTCAATTTCTGCAATAAAGATATTATTAAAAATACAAGTACTAAACTCTCTTTCTACAGTCTCAATAAATTATCTTCAATAATAAAAATACAAAAAGATCTTCCTACAGTATCAATAAAAACTGTAGCCTATAAAATATCATGTAATAATTATAATGCGTCCTATTTTGGACAAACTAGCAGACAACTAAAAATTGGAATAGCTGAACATAAAAATAATTTTAATAGAACAAAATCTATTCAGTGATAACAGAACACAGGACGCTTCACAATCACAATTTTAATTGGGACAATGTCAAAATATTAGATATTGAGCGAAATTATAATAAACGAATTATCTCCGAAATAATAAACTTAAAAAAGGTAAAAGAATGGCATTAATTTAAAAACAGATACTAAACTATTGAATTCTTGTTATCATTGTTTTCTGATTAATTACTGATTATTCATATCAAATGACAAACAAATTTGACTTTAGTCGTTTAATTTTCATTTTATTGTGAGACTCGCAACTATCAACATCGTTGCTTTAATTTTTATCGGCGTTTTCTAATTTTATTTTATCGACGTATTATAACATACCCCAATTTTTATATTATATACACGTTCAAATGCTAATTACTTATGGATTGTTGTTATATCTTCGTACGTTGACTCCTAAGATAATTCTTTACATCAATTTATTTTTCGTTTTTTATTTAACATATTATAACTAATATTATATTCAAGGTCTTAATTTCTTAAGAATCCAGCTCATCACTGGTCATGGAAAAATGTATGAAGATTAGTCAACGGAATTCACGCACACATAAAATACAACTCATGAAAATTTGCTGATGAAGATTTGAAACCGAAGCATATGTTATTTATTTATCAAAATATTAGGTATGGGAAAAAGTTCATGGCGTTTTTCCCGTTAGATGTAACAGGAAAAACGCCACTAACTTTTTCACATACCTAATATATTATTTGAACTAAAAAGGAGGAGTTTAATCACTTATGTGTGACACAGCGCCGATTTCTAATCGCCCAATTTATTTATCATTTAATTATCATTATTATAAGGAATCTTACGTATGCAATTATTAAAAAGTTATTAATAAAAAAGTTTGAAAAATAGCGTTTTATTTCTGCTACATATATTGGGTTGTCCGGAAAGTTCGTGCCGATTTTGAAAGAAAAAACGCAGAAAATTTAAATTTTAATATACATTTATTAAATTTAAATCTTTTGCGGCACGAACTTTCCGGACAATCCAATAATATTAAAAACCATTCTGTACTTTAATAAAAATCATTCTTCCTTGCTTAATGACTTTTCATGCGAAGCAATTTTCATCCCACCTTCCCCCCCTGCTTTAGGGGTGAAACGCACGACTTCCACGCGAAGCGACTTTCACCTCACCTGCTCGCTTGGGGGGGAGGGGGGGGGGCGAACAATTTTCACGCGAAATATGGACACAGTATATGTAGTAACGCAATTCTTCTGATTTTATGTTGGCCAAAATGGAATGCGTGAAATAAATAAGTTATCCCGTCTCTTTTTCTCTTTTTATTGTTCTCTCTCTCTCTCTCTCTCTCTCTCTCTCTTTTTCTCTCTTTCCCTCTTTCTTTCTCTCTATTTAAATAAGCGTTGTAATGTTCCACTTAAACATTTATCTTTCAAGCATACATGATTCAGAGTAGAAATTTAGAAGGAAGTATTACGTGTATTGTTCATTTGGTGAAATGTTGTATCTCGAGAGATTAGTCTAATTTTTATGAAAAAGTGAATAAAAGTAATAAAATGTAAAAGTGAATAAAAATAACAAACTGAACAAGAAAGATTTCTTTTTATTTATTGTATTGTATTTTAAACTTATTTTTTGGACATATATGTACATAAATTTCTTTTATATCAGCTTTCTCAATATTTTCATAGATATATAATTACATAATATTTCTTTATACAAATATACATTTTTAAATTAATTTAATATTTTTTTTTATTTTTTTATATTTTTTCTTTATTTTTCAATACATTTACAATTTATTTTTATTAATTTTCATAAAGTTTAGATTATTTCATTACAATATTAGATTTATTTCGCGTCGCATGCTCTAATATGCTCCAATATGTTCCTACAATAGCACTTACTCACTTCAACGAATTTGTTGGATTGCGATGCGAATAAATCTAGTGAGTTTTGCAAGGAATTTTGACAGAAAAAAGAATAAAAGAGAAAAAAGAGAAAGAAGTTTGCCATAGCAATGCTGGTAACTTACTTATTTCACGCAAGCGCACTCCATTTTAGCTAACACGACAGTTGTGCTACTGTATATGTACTGTATATGTACTGTAATATGGAGATAGGATGAGAGTCGTTTGCGCGGAAATCATGCACCCCCATGCAGGGAAAGAGGTGGGATGGAAGTCGCTTCGCATGGAAAGTCATTACGTGAGCAGGAAGGGTATAAGATAGTTTTTAATTAATTAGAAACACGTTAAGAAGGGCTATGAATCACAAGAATATTCTTACGGTTCGTAGCCCTTCTTAACATATTTCTAAATAGTTTTTAATATTATATAGAAATATTATATATAGAAATAAAAACGTTATTTTTCCAAAACTTTTTTTGTTAATAACTTTTTAACGAATAACGAGCGACTGCTAAAATTTTTTGGAAGTTACTCAGAATCATGACCTTGATAGCATATGTCAAGATTAATTACTGTCATTTCCTAGCTCATTTAATAAATATCAGTGTATAATTTTGTTTACGTCTGATCTCCTATTGTTAAATATTATAAACAAACAGACGTCGATGACAAATAAATCGCTTTATTGTCATAATCTCCTAGCTTACAATTAGTTGATAAATATCAGCATATAATTTCGTTTCTAATCTATTCCACATTCGAAATTATGTGAATCCTGAGTGCCGAATTCATCATAATAATATCGAATTACAGAATCGTGAAGAACTATGATTTACTAATGAAAACTTAATTCAATTATTTTGATTCGATCATATCCCATATCTCGAACAATCACTCAATCAGATTTTTCTGTTAAAAAATGATAGATGGTGAAGTGTTTTTCATATCGTTTTTTAAAATAAATTCTAATTTAAAATCAGGTTTTAACATTATAGAATTGGAATCACAGAATCACAATGAATTATGATTTATTAATCAATAAGGAAAACATGATTTAATTGTATCATTCCATTAGCTTCTGTGTCACGAATAATTATTCAATCAAATCTTTCCATTAGAAAAAGATATATAGTATTTTTCATATTGTTCTTTGAAATAACCTTTTGAAATCATGTTTCAACATGGTAGGATTGGAATCACAGAATCGCGATGAACTATAATTTACTAATTAATGAAGAAAATTTGATGCAATTACATTGATTTAATTAGGTTTATCTGATAAAATTCAGATTAGAAATCGGTTATCAGAAATATTATATTAGATAATATTTAAATGTTTAAATAATTAAATGTTTTCATATTAATATTTGCTATTAAAATGTATTGATTATATTTTAGATAAAATTCTATTAATTCTTTACTCAAACAGATAGAACGTATAATTAAAATTATTATATTGATCAAGATACAAACTGTCAATATTAAATCATAACATTCATATAAGAAGTAAAACACAATTTTATTAGTTATAATAGAAATGTTATAAAATCTTGCCAGCGCTTAGGATATAACTGTATACAACTGTATCGATTATGATATAGTTGTCAAATTTTTTATAATATCTGCTACAGTTCTATTTATTCTTTTAAGAAGGCCTAAAACACTCTTAAGAGGATCCTAAAGTAAAGCTCGAACTCTGATGAAATCATCAGAGATCGCTGGTTTTTCTGCGCCTCTAGAAACTCTCTCAGAGTCTGGCCATCTTCTCCCTGGTGTGGTTGGTCCGACATTTTTCATCCATTTCATTTATTAAATGCGTAATGAAAATACATTATGTTTTTACTTTAAATACATGATGCATGGCCATGGACTTGTCATAATATTTATAATTAGACACTACTAAATTTTTACGTTTTTCAAATTTTAATCACCAGCTTTGCCTGAATGTGCCAAAATGTTCGTCAAAAATTATGAAGCTTATAACTTACAGTACCTGTAGAGTGAAATAGCACGATTTTTTCTCTCACAATTTCGATAAAAAATGGCGGCCATTTCAGGTAATTTCAGACTCTAGGGGGGGTCTCTAAGCGCATATATATCTTTATCAACACCAATATCTCACGCAACTATGACACACAGTTGCACGTTTGTGTCAATTTTCGTACAACAAATTCGTTACGATGAAGTGTTTAAATCTAATTCTAAGAACTCAACTTATTTGTGCAAACTACGTGTCTGTGGATTACTATTTCGTAAGTATAAGTTGCAAAACTTTCGTATCAAGCAACTGTTGTCATGACTTAATAGCTTGAGACGCCATGTTATATTAACAATAAGAAATGATAAAAAATATATCAATTTTGAAATTTTTTGTCGTTCTCGGCATAAACTCTCACAGACACGTATTAATGCGTATACTTTAATCCTTTAAACGCAATATTTTAGGCTTAGATACTTAATACGAAAGATTAGTTAAAAAATTTGTACGTATGTGTGAGTGCGATATTGATGTAGTGTATAAAGATGTCACATTTTATCGATAAAACGGCGATCTCATCGGAGTTCAGGCTTCATTTTAAAATCCCCTTAAGAGTCGACAGGAGAGATTATGGATTCTTACGAAAAAAAATTTTCAATTTTGGGTATTAACACTCAAATGTAGGTGTGTACCATCAAAATTCAGTATATTGACCGTCAATATTGAGTATATGTTGAGGTTTGTCCGTCAACATTGGAATTGAGAGTTGGGCATCATTGTCGGTTGAGTGTGACCATGAATATTCGATGTTGCCTTGGTGTAAATACTCAATATTGAGTATCAGTTAAACGTTGAGCATCAATATTGAGTGTCAATTGGGTGTGATTAAATTCGATGAATAGTTCGGTGTATACATCATACTATACACCGAATTTGATGGTAACACTCAATCGTAGTTTATTCATGACACTCAATAGATGAGTGTAAATCTTAAATGGCTTAATAACCTTTGAGTCATTTCCAAAATTGAATGTAAGTGTCACTTGAATATTAATCTTTATGTTTGAAAATTAACGCTGAAACGTTGAATATAGATGGCTGTCAGATTCATTTATGAAAGAAATATATTTTAATACTGTACGCATGAAACATCTTTTTGACAAATTTTATCTAGCCGCGTTCGGAAACATCATCCGAATGTCCACATGTATCGTTTTATCCTTGCTGTCCAATGTGAAACAAGGATAATATAAAACACAGAGGCATCCAGATGATGTTTCCAAATGCCGCCTAGGTAAAGTTTGTCAAAAAGATGTTTCATGCAGTCCTAAAGAAGTCCTGAAATACCAGGTGTATAAGCTTAAATCAGCTATTTTTAGTCAGAAAAACATTTTTTTTTCCTAGGAAGCAAAAACAAATTTATTCAAAGTACTTGTCCTCGCTAACTATACATTTTTCCCATCTTTCGGGCAATTTTTGTTGTACCACTACAAAAAATTCCTCATCTTTCGAGGCAAACCACTCATCAAGCCATTTTCGGACGTCTTTGTAAGAATCGAAGTGACCACGTTGCATTTGACTACATGATGCAAATGACCATGTTGCAATTGGTCACGTTGCAATTGATCACGAGTTGCAAATGACCATGTTTCGATTGACCACGAATTGCAAATGATCACGTTGCATGTACATAGTTAGATTAGGGTTAGGGTTATTACTATTACTATATCCATTTGCATTACATGATCAACCGCAACGGGGTCATATGCAATGTGATCAATTGCAACGTGACCAACCGCAGCATAGTCTATTGGGGGGGGGGGTCAAATGGAATGTTTTGGGTTAAATGGATGCTGCTCTTTTCAAGCGGTACTTTATAAATCTAATGACTTTAAATAAATATTGATGAATACGTCGCATAGTGGCAAACGGAAGAACTACAGTCCGATAATATAATATTTTCGTACCATGTTTCTGCGATTACTTTTAGAAAAATATATGCTCTATTTTTGCTATGTTTTGTTGTCATGTCGTGCAAACAGATAAATTCGATTTCTGACATTTGCGAGATATATACATACGAGGATGATACGAATAATTTGTTTTGTATATTAATAGAGAGTGACAGCGACATCTATGTAGTATATATAGTTATAAAGTTTTCATTCTATGGATAAATATTCCATGGTCACAAGTCATTCTGACAGTAATTTATTTGCTTCAACAGGAATGTTTCGAGTGACAGAGAAAAATGGACAAAATTAAAATTCGTGATGTAATTCAATTCTTTTTTCTGGGGCACTATTCTGTATCTTTTAACGACATTTGTAGGTGTCGTTAACTAATGACATTTGTCGCTTGCGCGATAGAGATGGATTAAAGATAAGAAGTTATTCTAGAAATCACTCATATTGATACTTATCGTTGCAAGCGACAGTTACGGTACGATTTTTACGACATTTGTCGAAAAAGTATAGACAGATCAAAATGTAAAGAAAAATTTATCTCTAGCTAATATCATTACTCTAAAAGAAATGTTCTAGGGCCTAGGCACTATTTATGCATATATATTGTATTGACGCGTTCTTTCTGCGGTTTGTCTCTATTTCACTGTGTGCTTCTTGGTACTTCTACTTTTGCAAAATGAGCTCACAAAAAATGTAAGTATAAATGTAATAATAAATAGAAAAAGTAATAATATATAAGAAAATAATATATATCATGATATTGTATTATTCTTTGTATCGATGTACATTAAATATTAAGTTAGTTTATTAAAATTCATTCAATGTTAGTAAGCATACATACTATACTGAGCAACATAATATTATTTAATATTATAAAGATAGCATTATAGCTGCATCAGCTTCTCTTTTTTCTGCTGAAAACATAAATCAACATAATCTTAAAAACATAATCTTTAAAAGGGATGGCAAAAGCAAAGCAAAATTTGTTTTATATCATTATGAAAATATTTTGGATGAACAGGACATGAACAGATTTTATTTTGATTTTGCAGGATCTGCACAATTTTTGTAGTATGTTACTAAAAAAATTAGTAGCAAATACTTTGCAAAAACTGTTTCAACATATCGTCTGGATAATATACTATGTTATACTGGCTTTTTTTATTTATAATATTAACTTTTTTATCACATTAATTAAATATGCACAATGTCTTTCAGTTCAAAGAAATCGCTTATTAAAAACAACGATAATACAATATGAAGATTGATAAAATTGATAAAATAGAATTGGTAAAATATATGGAGTCACATTCCGAATTTGCAACAAATAGATATGTAACTAAAGAAGATAAAATCATCATGTAAAACAATGGGAACAATTAACAGCAATACTTAATAGCTTGTTTGATGGCCCTGTCAAGACAGTGAAGCAGTGGCAAACCGTAAGTATTATGAAATGTAATTCATAATAGACTTTCTACAATAAACAGTTAGTAATAAATCAAAAGTTGCAAAGTAGAAATTGATCAATCATAGTCAAATATGGAATAAATAATCGACTATGATTAGTCAATTTCTAGTTTATTTATTTATTTATTTATTTATTTATTTATTTATTCTGTTAATTTATTTATATATGTTTATCCAATATTTTTTACATTAAACATGTACTAATTTGTAACCTTTTTTCCTTCAAGCCGTTGTTCTTTCAGAGCGTTCCATTGAGTCATTTTCTGCTTTGCACCATCAGCTTGCTTTATTGCAGCTTCTGCGACTGTAACACACACAAAAGATAAAATATTTCTTTACATAATAATCTTAATATATACACATATTGTAATGCGATAATAAATGTGCTACCTGTAGAGTATAGTTTGCTGCAATCTCCGTAAATATTTCTCGTGCTTCTTGCAGTTGCACACTGATTCTTTTACTCTTTCTTCCTGTAAAATAAATAAATAATAACACATATATATATATATATATATAGGATCTTTCAATAGGGACGCTCGAAATTTGTTAGATCATAGTAGTCATGTTATTAAAGTGACATCTGTCAAATTTGTTGTGAATTGTTTAGTAGTGTATAGTATATACAAATTACCATGTAAGATCATAGTTGAGCAATGTGTGTAAATCATAAAATTTTATTATCAAAATCAGTGCTCCGTTCGAAAAACGATCCGCACATTACGTGATTTTTATCCTCGCCACAATCGTCCTGTCGAGTCGACTATTCGGTGGCCAACTGTTTGATGGCCAAATTCAAGTCAACCGATTCGATAAATAATCAGCCAACATCAGTATGTCACCGAAACGCAAGGTCTGCTGAAAACATCGCTGCTGTGCGTGAGAGTGTACGGGAAAACCCGAAGCGGTCAATTTCTCGTCGTTTACAAGAACTTGGCCTTTCTGTGACTTCAACTTGGCGAATTTTGCATTGGGACTTGGGTCTGCACCCCTATAAAATTTAACTGACCCAGGAACTTAAGGTAAACGACCATAGACAACGCCGTGTGTTCGGTGATTGGGTTCTGAAGCAGTTGGAAGTTAACCCAAATTTCGCCAAACAAATCATCTTTAGCGATGAGGCCCATTTTTGGATGAATGAATATGTGAACAAGCAAAATTGTCGAATTTGGGACGATACCAATTCACGCGAGATACACCAGCTCCAAATGCATCCCGAGAAAGTCACTGTTTGATGCGGATTTGGTCTGGCGGAATCATCGGTCCGTACTTCTTCCAAAACGAAGCGGGCGTTGCCATAACTGTCAACGACGAGCGCTACAGATCGATGATAAGCAACTTGTGGCCTAAAATGGATGATATGGACCGATAACATACAACAGGATGGCGCTACGTGCCACACACCGCATGCCACGATGGATTCTGCATGAGCGATTTGAGGGCATGGTTATCTCGCGCGGCGGCGATGTGAATTGACCGAGATCGTGCGATTTAAC
>Ga0157363_1004084_pt1 | contig 13377 bp, 9 predicted proteins | sample AttsexASBM1_FD_111477 | JGI IMG/M metagenome (GOLD analysis project Ga0157363, IMG submission 111477) | Fungus gardens microbial communities from leaf cutter ant in Ribeirão Preto, State of São Paulo, Brazil - Atta sexdens ASBM1 | ecosystem: Host-associated > Fungi > Mycelium > Unclassified ...
ATATATATATATATATATATATATATATATATATATATATATATATGTATATATATATATATATTCACATACGGATGTCCAGAACAACGCTTAAGAGAAGATTCCTGAAATCATTTTAAAACGAAAATTCTACTATCAAAATGTTGAAGCTATAATAACTTTTGAATTATAATTGTTTAAAATTAACGAATCATATTATCTAAAGTTGGCGCGTTCAGGAGCGGCACAACGCAAAGTATTAAATGTGAAAACTTATCACTTTTATTAATATTGATTTTAGGATTATCTATGAATATAAGATTTTATTTTATTATTTAAATAATTTTCCACAAATGCATTGTAATAACATTGTATGACAACATTTTTCTTTTTATAATAATATTTTTTATCTTTACATGATACGCAGAACGCAATCTAATCAAATAACAGTTTTTTGAGCAATCTACTATCAATTTCATATTTTAATTAGCAGAAATTAGTAACTTTTTATGTAGAATCGTGTTGCTATTGTTAATACTCAATTAAAACTCATTCAAATACACTTTAAACATTTTACTTAAAAAATCCGGAGAAACTAGGAACTTATAAAATCTTATAAAATCACTATTGGAATTAAGTCAGGTGATCTCGCTGGCCAGTATTGTGATCCATTGTGTCCTATCCATCTATTCAAATAAATTGTATCTAAAAAACGTCGAACATTTTTAAATGTGTATGTAGGTGTACCATCATGTTGAAAAATCATATTCTTTCTGAAGTGCAACGGAACATTCTCTAACAGAATCAATAAATGATGCTTGTTGCAGCATCCACTTACAAAAATTTCTTCTTTGTGTGTAATCCTGCGGCATCAAATGTACTTTTGTGTAGTGATACGCATGTAATTAATTTTTCTTTTTTTGTCTCTTCATTATGTATATTACATAAAATCAATCGCATTATTGAAGCAGTTGCAAACATATTACCCGATATGATAATTAATGCGCAACAAAGTTTATTGAGATGCCAAGATTGTGCATAGATGTAAATGAAATACAATTCGAATATTTATTAATGTACATAATTCATTTTGTAAATTAATTGTTCTATATTAATTAATAATTGATTAATTGTTCTTTATTAATTGTAAATTTATTAATTGTTTATAATTAGTAATAATATTACAATAATAATTAGTAATAATTTATACACACATAAATTCCTAGTTTCTCTGGATTCTTTTAATAAAATGTTTAAGATTTATTTGAATGAGTTTTAATTGAATATTAACAATAATAACATGATTCTACATAAAAAGTTATTAATTTCTGCTAGTTAAAATATGAAATTGATAGCAGATTGTTCAAAAACTGTATCTGATAGTCTGCGTTCTGTATCGTGTAAAAGTAAAAAATATTATTATAAAAAGAAAAATGTCGCACAATATTATTGTACAATGCATTTGTGGAAGTAATAGATAAAATCTTCTATTTACGTATCAATCCTAAAATCAATATTAACAAAAAAAGTGATAAGTTTTCGCGTTTAGTACTTTGCATTGTGCCACTCCTGAGCGCGCCAACTTTAGAACAATATGATTCATTAATTTTAAACACTTATAATACAAAAGTTATTATAGCCCCAACATTTTAATATTAAAATTTTCGTCTCAAAATATCTCAGGAATCTCCCCTTAAGCATTGTTTGTCTCTTTTCTGGACACTCTGTATATATATATATATATATATATATATATATATAAATAAAAAGAGTTATAATTAATAAAAGATATATTGCTCTCGGATGTCAAGAGACTGCAGAACAAGAGATAGAAAAAGTTGCAATATCAGAGATACAGAGTACTGGAAATACTATTAACATTTTATAGAAACCGAGCGACGGCATTGCAAAAAGAAGACAGGAAAGAGGAAAATCGGATGATGTAAGGTAGCATATTAAAACATTTGACAACATAGAAGAAAGCGACTTTAAACTTGGCAGAACAATGTACAGGAAAAAATAAGAAATTTTAATATCGGGTATTAGGAGTTGTAAAAATTTGGAGTTAAAATGCAAGAGATTGGAGATTCAAAGAAATGTTAAAATGAAGAAAATGATACATAAAACAATACAAATGAAGGATGAAGCATTGAGAGATTTTTAGCCAACTGGATTTTAATAAAAAGAAGAGATGCAATCATACTTGGATATTATAAGAAAAATAAAGATAGGAATTTTGGATACTCTGAATTGAATTTAACACTTGTTGGTTTAACACACTGGGATATAAACCACATCAGACGAGACAAATAATGAAATAATAAGGAGCTGAGATACAAGAAGTTTTTGTGAAGTTGATAGGATATGTAGAATTAAGGAAAACATTAAAAGGAGGAAGATGAGATAATACAGGGAAAGAAACATGCAGTGATGAGCAAGGAAGATATTGAGGGATTTAGATGATGCGGCCCACTCGGCCGCATATCGCAGAAATTTATAATTTCGGTGGCCTTCAGATAGACAGAAAAAGAAAAAAATAATATCGTCAGCATATATAAACAACTTGGAGAGCTAAGATGAATGGAACTCAGATCATCAGTGGTGAACACTGTAAATAGCAGAGATGTAAGATCAGATCTCCTTGAGGCAGCATCTAGATGGGACAATTCTGGATGGAATAGGAGGTAAAGTAGGAAGAGGAGGACTTATTGGGAACAACTAATTAGGAAGGAAAGGACAAAGAGAAATAAATTGTAATAACCAAGTTTGACAAGAAACAATTTATGATCGACAGTATCGAAAGCCTTAAAAAATCGGGCCAATGTCACCGAACCGACGTCAGCCTTGTCGGACACCTTGTCGGACAAGGAAATGTAACAATTCAGTCGTATTGTTCATGCTCTAGACTGGCAATATTAGATATAATTAATACATTAATGATGTTGAAGAAGACTTTTAAATGCCTAAAACAGATTTGCTTAAGGATGAAAAGATATTGAAATGTATGTTCAATGTACATATAAAATGGATTGAACATGAAATTCTCAATATGTTTTATTATGCTGTAAATGAAATCTGTATTTTATAAATATTCAAAATATTTGCATTTTATTTTTACATAGATTAAATCAGTATTCAACGGCTTTAATGTACACTTGTGCACACTGTAATGCATTCAATTGAATTTGCGAAAAGTTTACAGTATTTGTGTTATAATAAATGTTCTACAGCTGTGATAATCAATAACTACCAATGTCAGTACATATTTCAAGCGAAATGAATTGAAAGATTTAATATCTTGTTAAGAGAAATAGTAATAGATAACGATTCTTTTATTTAAATTATAAATTTTTCAATTATATCTATGTTTAAAAAAAATATATGAAAACGTATTTGGAAACTTCAAATGGTCAATAAGATATTTTTCACTTAGGAGAGAGACCTGTTTTTAGCTAAATGTCTTAAACATTTGACACAAATCTTTTATCTTTTTTTTTTAAATATGAAGAGAAAAAGAAAGAGATGAATTATGCAAGAAGTTCATCAGAAAAGGACAAATCTATTATCATAGTTATATGTACTATGCTGATTGCAACCAAATAAAATGAATATGCTGAACATATTTAAATCCATGTAGGCACTAGTTACAACTTAAACAAATATTGAAAATTATCCGACAGTAATTATTAAAGAAACAATGACACGACAATTTATATTTTATATACTAAAAGTATAATGTATATTGAAATATGTGTAACCATTAACTTTGAGCCTAGAGAGAAGAAGAATAACCAGTTTTATTTTTATGAATTTTTATTATTCATACGTGGAAATAAAAATTCGTATTTTCCTCTCCGGACTTGCATTCGATTCTAAACATGACGAACATTAGTACCTATAGCATTTTCCGTTACAACCTTCACTAACGAAATTCAACACCGCGCAGATATAAATAGAAATCTGCGCAGAAGAGTATGGTCTATTAGAATTCAACTGTAAACGGCAAACGCGAAAGTGTTGATACATTTGGCCATAGAGATGCTCTTTGGATAAGTCGTAGTCATAGGAAATAAGAAAGAATGGAAGAAAAGATACTTGTTCTATCATTCTTATCGCGTTTGTATTATCTCTGAGCAATATATTATGTTCCTTGCGAGCGTTGCAGTTTAATCGTTGCAGTTCGTATCAACATCCAGCAGGCGCGTGAGCTCTCTGTCGGTTTGGATTAAAGATATTCTTAAATCAAACATACTCTGATATTGACCTATTACGGAACAGAATGAAACCCGTGATCGGTGAAGGTAACGCGACAGACCACCTATCCTCTCCGTCAGTATGACCCGCGACTTCGTGGATCGCGCATGGTCTCTCGTGGAAAAAGAAAAAGAAAAGAAAAGAAAAGAATATTAGAAACGGCGGGATGCACGTGCGTATCCGGTTGTTTCTATCTGCCTCTATCTGAAATAGACTGAATTAACAAACACTGTGCCATAATCTGATATGAGAAAAATAGTTGATAAAGGCGAGTTGATATTGATCTATAATTGTGGCTTAAAATGCAACGTATTGTAAAATATTTCAGAATACGCGCGTCAACGATGCAATAGAGCAAAATGGGACTTATTCTGCGGCAAAAGTGTGTGTTCGATGTCAAATTAATTCCAACGTAATTACAACAACATGACATAATTGCAACGTGACGTAATTACAACGTGACATAATTTTTATTACAGCAAGGCGCTGCCAGTTATTGGTAAAACGCACAATCAGCACAACGATAGGAGCTGTTCTCATAAAGAGGTACTAACATTGCGTGGAAAGTTCGGAACGATTAAAAATCAAATTGCGGACTCCGACGCATCTAGAGCAGAGAAAGGACGAAGAGGACGACCAGACCGCGAAGAATGTCATAGGCTTAACATCGATCAACGAGTCGACACAATATAGAAGAAGAATAATGCTTGACAAGATTTTTGTGACACATAAAACGCAAGTTGAATTTATAGCATACCGGTAATGCTAATTAATAATCGGCTGCGATGGAATGTGTTGATCTTTTTAATTAGATAAAAAAAAATACCTGAAACAATAATAAGCCATTAAATAAACGATTAAAGGAATAATAGCAATTAACTTAAATAAATAAACAAATAAGAAAATATTATAAGGGAAAAAATTAAGTAACGAGAAGCATAGAACAATTTGATTTTTTGATCTCTCGGAAAATGTATTCGTCAGCATTTATCAGTAAGACGTGTCTAGCGTTTCTATTCCTGCTGTACTTCATTGGAATGGATTTGTTACTTTATTTCCGAGTGCAGGACTACGATGTACGTCCATTCGTGAATGACACGCGAGCTTCATCGTATCGTTCGCCGATCTTGTGCGATCTAAATCCGATTTGCACAGTGACAGTGAAGGCTATGACGTTGGATCACCCTAATCACTATGTTCTGAGTCCCCTGGCATCTCTAGTGGATTATTTACTAGGCATTAGTCGTTCCTGGATGTGGCTGACGCCAAACACCATCAGCGTTTCTCATGTAGCGGTGGCTGTAATCGGCGCCCGTTACATCACACGGAGTTCCCTCTTTTATAGACGGATAGGTGTTATTCTATTCCAAGTCAGAGCTTGGCTGGATGATCTGGACGGCCATGTGGCGAGGATGAGGCTTAACGTCAAAGGTGAGAGATCGGACGTCGGTTCTATCGGTTATCTCGTGGATGGCGTCTGCGACGGTCTCGGCTGCATTGCTCTCGCCGTCGCGGTATTCTTTTTCCTGAGGCGCAACTCTAATCACCGCGCCGGGTATGAGTTACTGCCCATCCGGACGTTATCGTCATTGTCGTCCCACAGTTCCGTTTCCTCCATCTCGTTCTGGAAATCACCACTGTACAACATGCTGATGGTGGGTCTTCACTTTTCTCTGACAAGCATCGCTTGGAACCGATATATATCCGTGTACCAGGATCTTCTAGAGACTGACATCTCTTCGACGATCAGCCGAGAGGATCTATACGATAGACAAACTGTCGTTTTCAGAAGTTCCTCTTTCTGGGCTATCGCCCTCGCATGGAAGATCTTTAACTTTCACGCAATGATGGACTATTTTCTTCTGGCAATATTTTTGGATCGTATTTGGGAATACGTTAGACTCGCGTGGTGGCAGCTACCTACAGTGTTGTTTCTACTTATCCTTATCAGCGAACTTCACTACACGTACACTTATGTGGAAATATTGTCTGTGAACGAGAGCTTGCGATCCTCCTTATATGCATTTCCTAATGCATAAAGGTACAATTATATGCTTGACGCTCATTTTTAGCATTTTAGCGTCAAAACGGGCTACACATGGTTAAAATTGATAAATATCGATCTATTTCGATCATATGATCTGTTTTTGACACTAAAAATGAGCGTCAAACAGTGGAAAAGGTTCCTTTTAGAGTCTATTTTTTTAATTATAATTTTATATTTTATGTTCTTTTATATAATAGATGCTCGCGCGGCAGAAGAGGTCATTTCTTTCAATCATCTTGAATATCTATTTTTTCTTAAATGTGATTATATGATTATTATAAATATTAATGATCATATACTATATACATTATTTTATTAAAAATAAAAATCAAGATAGATGCAGATATAGAAACAAAAAATTAGGTATTTGTAATTTCATGCGCATTATCGCAATTTTCATTCTTTCATTCACAAATTATTTATATATTATTTATTATAAATCATTTGATATATTAATAAACGTAAATAAAAAGTAATGTGTATCTCTGGTGTTATTTATATATGATGTTACATTATATTAAATAAATACATAAAACATACATACATTTATATGTATATAAATATAAAACTTATACACATAAAAATATAATATGTATAATAACGTAATATAAACAAGTACAATTAAGAAAAAGTTTTAATTTATATATAAATTTTTTTATATATGTAATATATGAAACATATATATCGTTACAAGTTGCTTGTATTTTTAAGTTTTAAATAATAAAACTTTTAGATATATAATTTTACTTTTATACAAAATAACATGAAAAATATTCTAAATAAAAATCGAAATTCGTAAAATAACTATGCGCAACGCTCCAATCTTTTTTTTTTTTCTTATCGCTACTATACACAAGACAATGTTACATTTACGTCGAAGTAGGTCACTTATTGTCTGCAGATAGGCATTTTTATCTAATCCAAGCATGTTATCTAACTGCAGCACGAATGTAACGAACGTATGCAAAAAGAACTGTTACGTGAACGTATGCAAAAAACATTATTAGATAACATGCGGTCAATGTCAATAATTGCGATTGATATAAAGTTTCGTCAAATTTTACAACGCTAGAGAGAGAGAGAGAGAGAGAGAGAGAGAGAGAGAGAGGAAAGAGAAAGAGAAAAGAGAGTATCTTGTATTATTTTCATAATGGAAATGTGCAATAAAATATTTTTATATAAATGATTTCATTTGGTATAAGATTTTGTTAAAGTTTATAACGCTATATGGTTAGAGAGAGAGAGAGAGAAGGAGGGGAGGGGAGAGAGAGAGAGAGAGAATCTTGTATTATTTTTATAATGGAAATATGCAATAAAATATTTTTATATAAATTAATCTCTGATATATTTGTTCATTTGTTGTATTATTTTCCACTCAAAAATAAATCCTTCAGTATATAATAATATTTTTCAAAATTATATAAAAATATAACTTTTACTGTCTGCAAATTATATAATAATATATAAGAAATATTAATTTACACACACATACACATATGTAAATATTGAGTTCAATTAAAGAGAGTTTATTTTTACTAAAGAAAGTGTCTTCTGTATTTCCGCATGTGTGGAAGCACGAATGCGGCAGTGAATGCAAGAATATGACTTCGGCTGTTAGGCATAGCAATATTAGTGGATAATATTTAATCTGTTAATAAAATAATGTTTAGCAATATCTTTTTTGTTCATCTTAATACATAATTTTTTTATTAAATACTTATTATTAAAAATAAAAAAAATATTAAGAAAAACTATGAGCCAATGAACAATTTTCAATATATGTTTATTTTAATAAATGTTTCGACCTTTTTATCAAATCATCATCATATATAAGTAGTTAAAGTGCAAATTATAATATCGAGAGTTCACTAGTGACACACATATAATTAACATTTAATTCTTCGCTTATAAATAATGTTTCACTAAAAATCGCATATTGCTGTATCAACTATGTTACTCATTGTAAAAAATTATTGCACTTTAACTACTGGACTTATATATATTGCATTTAAGATTAACGGAGCGTGTAATCTATCTACATTGTTTATTACTTCTCAAATCATATAACAAGAATATACATTGTACATAAGGATTAATCAAAGGAACAATCAAAGAAAAAATATGTTACACAAACTTCTAAATCTAGGTTCAACGGCCTGTTTTTGCGATTATTAATTAGATAATTACGATTGGCGGTTTATAGAATTTTAATAATACTCAGACTGACCTGATAAAGAGATCAAAACATTTGTTACAATAAACGTATATTGAAAATTGTTCATTGACTCGTAACTCTTCTTAAATATTTTCTTTATTTTCAATTTATTGAGCCATATTATCTATTTTTATTAAATTCAATTTTTTATGGTATAACATAACACACATGTAAAATCTAATATGTTTTTAAAACAAATTAATATGATGCATATAAACAATATTATGCACATAAACAATTTTTTACTTTTCAGTATCTTCTTGAAGCAGGATGGTGTACAGATGGAAAAAAGATCGGCATTACGGAGCCGAGAAGAGTCGCGGTCACCTCTCTAGCAAATCGCGTGGCCGACGAACGTAATTGTATTTTAGGGACCACCGTCGGTTATTGCATACGCTTCGATGACTACACTGATGAAACAACTAGGATTAAGGTACAATACTGTAAATAGAACGCAAAATACGACTTGTACTCAAAATATTATCTAATTTTACATTATGAAACATCATTAATGGTACAATAACTTTTCTGTTGTTATATCATAATGAGATAAGAAATAATGTCAGTATTTTTCTATATATATTTTATATTAATGCGTATATGTGTATATTACTTTGTTACGAAGCTAATCTATAAGCAATTCTATAAATTGCTTTTGTAGTACATGACAGAGGGTATTCTCCTAAGAGAATTAATGAGAGATCCATTATTAACAAGCTATTCGGTCATTATCCTGGATGAAGTGCACGAGAGGACTCTCTTGACTGATATTATAATGGGGCTGCTGAAAAAAATAATCAGGGTAAGTTCACTGATGTTATAACAAACATAACTTCCCTCACATAGAACATAATAAATTGACGCCATCTTATAAACGGTTGCAGAAACGAAAGAGTTTGAGAATTATTGTATCGTCAGCGACGGTTGACGCGGAAGAACTTCGAGATTTCTTTAACGTAAATACGATGAAAGATTCGAGTAAAAATAACGCGGTTATCATGAGCGTCGAGGGGCGATTGTATCCAGTGGATGTATTTTTTCTCAAAGGTACATACATATTTCACAGAGTCATGTTCGTGACTGAAATTATAACTCTCACTATTTAATTAAGATTGTATTGCATTGCAGAACCGGTGGCGAATTATATTAATGGTGTAGTAGACACAGCTCTAAAAATACATAATACGGAAGAATCGGGTGATATCCTAGCATTCCTCACAGGACTTGATGAAGTCGATCAAGCTGTATCTCTTTTATCGGAATACGCAAAGCTCATAAAGGATGATAAACGTGAGTAAGATAATCGAGGAGTTTTTCAAAAATAGAGAGCAGAGAGTACTTGGAATTTTTTAAATAGAAAAATTTCGAGGAGAAGACTCAATTCATAAGTTGTTCCATTAATTCTTAATTCTCTCCTAAATGTGACGTGCGCGCGCGCGCACGCACGCACCAGACACAGTGCAGAGGATAGACCATTTTAATGTCTTACTGCAAATATCTTTTTTCCTACTTTTTCCTACCAAAAAATGTTTCAGTAGTTTTAGCATTATTAACATTATTGTGATCTTAGTTATTATACGTATATTATAATAACTTTAATATATTTAATATTTTTTGAAGAAATTTAAAACTTTAAATTAAATAAATTATTTCTAGAGAAACTGCTTCCTTTGCCGATGTACGGATCGCTTTCGAACGCGGAACAGCTTAAGGTATTTTGGAGGGCTGCTAAAGACACTCGCAAAGTTATCATAGCGACAAATATCGCGGAAACGTCTATTACCATTCCAAATATCGTTTACGGTATGTTACTTACGATATATTAGTGTACTTTTTGTTCTTCTTAACGTTTGATTTGACGACATTATGTAATCGAAATTTTGTAATGTGCAGTAATTGATTGCGGTTTTGTCAAGATACCTTGGTTTGAAGCGGAAACGCAAACGAATAGTCTCGTTATCGTGCCCATATCAAAAGCTTCTGCCAATCAACGAGCCGGTCGCGCAGGTCGCGTACGTACTGGAAAAATATTTAGGTAAAAGAGAAACAAATTATATGCTTTTTTGTTTTATGTTTTCAGGAAGACTAATTATATATGTATATATAATTCTAATAATTATAAGATAGAACGGTAATGTACTCAGAAAATAATGTAGTAATGTAAAAAGTCCAAATTCAAGACATAAAACATTTATGCAAAATTTCTAAGATATATAAAAGATATCTCATGTCTCGATTTTAGATTTTGTGTGCATGGGTGCATGCGTACGTACATGCGTGCGTGCATGTGTGTGTGTGTGTGTGTGTGTGTTATTTGTATTATTTTCTATATTAGTTCTGAATAGAAATTATTGCATTATTAGTAAAATATTTTACGAATCTTATAATACATAGATTGTACACGGAAGAGGCTTACGCTGAATTGTTCGAAGTTATTCCGCCGGAAATGCAGCGTTCAGATTTGGCGCCAGCGATATTGCAACTGAAGGCTCTAGGCATCGATAATGTATTGCGTTTCAATTTTCCATCCGCGCCGCCTAGCAAAAATCTAGTTGCGGGATTGGAATTGCTTTACACACTAGATGCGATCGACAGTAACGGAGATTTGACGATGCCATTAGGTCTTACAATGGCAGAAATACCGTTGGAACCGGTGCTAGCGAAATCCTTAATCACATCTGGTATATATAAGAATAAATATGCTAATAAATTTTATATATATATATATATAGAAAAATGCAAAATTTCTTCATAAATCAGTGACATTTTTTTAAATCAAAGATTTTCAATCTCTAAATAAAATCTACGATAGTGATATATAATCATGCTTAATTACGACAGTAAATTTATAAGTTTTTTGTTGATAGGTGAAATAGGATGTTCCGAAGAAATCACAACAATATTCGCCATGCTACAAGTTCAAAACGTTTTTATACAACCTGGCGGAGGGCAAGCGGCTCTAAAAGCAAGAATAGCTCATCGCAAATTCGAAGTGGAAGAAGGAGATCTTCTTACCTTGTTGAATGTTTACACAGCTTTTGAACAGAATAAAACGCCCGCTTGGTGTCAGAAATATTTCCTTAATCACAAAGTTTTGCGGAGAGCTACGGAAATTCGCGTGCAGATGCATAAAATGCTGAAACACTTAGACATTCCACTGGTATCCTGCAATGGTGTAGTACTTTGAATTTAATTACAAATATAACTATATATAGTTTTGAATTGTAATAAATGGTAATTATTCTGATTGTTTCAGGAAATGTTCAACAAATTCTTAAGTGTTTGACTGCTGGTCTCTTTCCTAAAGCGGCGTATCTACATTATACAGGCACGTATAGGACGGTTCGGGGGAACAAGGATTTATACATTCATCCAAATAGTTGCTTATATACTTTAAAGCAGCCGCAATGGTAAATATAAAAAAAATTTTTTAATTAAAATTTTTAAATTTGTGTGTGTGTGTGTGTGTGTGTGCGCGCGCGCGCGCGCGCGCGCGCGTTTCTATACAGAATATCCCAGAAATGAAGTAGCAATGGCATTGGGTAGAAGGGGTCAAGGAAAACAAAAAAAAATCTTATATCATTTTAAGATATTCGCTGTAGTTTTCAAATTAAAAAATAAAACATTTAAAACCCAATTACTTTAATTTTAAGCGAGGTTTAAAACTCTCTCTCTTTCTGTCTATCGGCTTTAAAAAAAGAAAGAGATAATGTTAAGCTTCGCTTAAAGTCAAACTGACTTTGCAATTGGGCCTCTTTCACTAACCTTGGTTAAGCTCGATAGTTAAATGAATACGCTGAGGCTCAGTTCCACAACTGACAAATAACTCATAACCAAGGTTCAACTTATTTATTATCTTTTTCCAATTTTAGAAAATTTTGGAAAAAATGAGAAACAAGATGAGCCTCGATTAAGAGTTGTGAAACACACTGGGCCTGAACAAGCTTCATGTAATCGTCGATTAGTTTAACGAGGTTGGAAAGATACCTTAAGCTAATGTGCGGTGACACAGCGTCATGCGAATTCGTATCATGCCGCACGGCCCATTGCTCCTCAGTTGATCGTCAACGGCGGCCAACAACAACGTATGCGTAGCAAGGACAAGAATGACGCATCGCTGTCTTACATGGCGGTCGTATGTTTCGTCACATTGCAGTTATGCTAAAAAGAAAAGGAAGAGAGGCAGGGCAAGAGGTAATTTTATAATTGGAAAGAAGAAAGGATGGGGGAATAAGGAAGACAGATTAATTAGCAAAAAGTGGGAAGCAGTAATCGTATCAGAGTTAATGATTGGTGGGAAAAAGATAGATATAACAAGGATAAGGTGATAATGGAGGTAGAGGTTTTGTAGAACTGGTAACAGAGTATGGCAGATTCTGAATGGAAGATCAAGAGACAACTGGGAGGAGGAATATACGTATGTAGGAGCAAGAAGTAACTCGGTAATAGATTGTGCGATGATAGACTAACGATAATATTTGCGATAGAATTGTAGAATTTAGAATCGATGCGAGAGTGGACTCAAACTACTGCCACTGAGCCTGACATTAGAGGAAGGAACTGATATGAAGTTGGAAGGAAATGCGCGGAAGAGACCCGGAACGAAAAGGACAATGTCATCAAGGAAGAAGAAATTATCGTATGGAATAAAGAGATCATAGAAAGCTACAATAACACAGAGATGATAAATGATGAGAAAGATATGTATAAAGGCAAGAGAAATAATGAGGAAGAGATAAAAGCTATGTGGAGGAAAATTTAATTAAATTTAATTAAAATTGATTGTATTCAACAATGTCGTGAAGAAGAAAACCAAAAAGAAGAAAAGGTACATAGGATGCAACAACTGATGGGATATTAGTTGCTTCAGGAAGAAGAGAGA